>Ga0129311_1000042_pt1 | contig 126677 bp, 111 predicted proteins | sample Go1ome_FD_94435 | JGI IMG/M metagenome (GOLD analysis project Ga0129311, IMG submission 94435) | Western lowland gorrila individual fecal microbial communities from Wisconsin, USA - Go1022B metagenome | ecosystem: Host-associated > Mammals > Digestive system > Large intestine > Fecal | place... | reverse complement strand
TGGAATGCGCCCCTCTGGCGAAGAGTGCCTCCTGCGGCATGAGCAGGTCTGGCTGAAAGCCCCGCCGACGGAACGAGCCCGGCAAGCGTAAGCGCAGACCGGTTGCCACCTGTGGCAAACTTACACGGACGACCTCTGGTTGTCCATAAGTGCGCCCTTCATGAAAAAGCAATGAAGGGAATGGAAAATCCACTCCCTCCGGCATTACACTTCCTCCGTATTTGCAACTGACTCTTTCTGCATTGCCTTTGAGAAGAATTTCCCATTTGCTTCCTGCCTTTTTAAGAAGCCGATCAGCTTCGGGATATCTTCTTCCTCAATCGCAGAACCCAGTACCGATTCCACCGCACCACCAATCTGGCAGAGCCTGTGTGTCCGCTTTTTGGTTTCCACATCTTTCTGACGTTTCTTCAGTTCCCGTTTCTGTGCTGCATACAGTTTTGCTTTCTCAAGGCTTTCCTGTTCTTTCTTTTCCAACTGGAGCATACGCTCCTCATAACTCTTTGTTGATCTTGCCATAAATATCATCGTCCTTTCTTTTTCTTCCAAACATAAGTTTCCTGTTGTCTCTCAGACGAAGTACATGGTATAATCTGCTTGCGTGTAGGTATATCATGGCTCCGGTCTGATAGAACCTTTGGCGGTTTCTTCGGAAACCGCTTTTTTAAGTCGAACCGTTTCTTGTGACTGCTTTCACATTTCCCTTATCCCTCAAGTCCCTGCCCTCGTTGGCTTCCATAAAAAGTTCCAACATATCTGTTTTGATCAGCACTTTTCTCCCGACCTTTAATACCGGAAGCTTTTTCCACTCCACCAGTTTTCTCAGGGTGTTCCTGCCGATTCCCGTATAATCAGCAGCTTCCTCAATAGATAAGGCAATCTTTCTTTGTGTCATATGACCACCTCCCTTTAAGTTGCATTATGCAATTTCGTTTGTGCTGTCAGTATAGCGTGTTTATATTGCCTTGTCAAGCATTATGAAATTTCATTGTTTTTCTTTAGATTGCATATTGCAATATATTTTGCTGCGTGGTATAGTAATGACATACCGAAAAAGGAGGCACATCAGCATGAAAGATAAAGAACTACGCAAGCTGATCGGCAGCAGGGCAAAACAGCGCCGTCTGGAATTAAATCTGACACAGCCTTATGTCGCAGAGAAGATGGGAGTTACCGCTTCCACAATCCTGCGTTATGAGAACGGTTCGATTGACAATACCAAAAAGATGGTACTGGAAGGTCTTTCGGAAGCACTTCATGTATCGATTGAATGGCTCAAAGGGGAAACTGATGAATATGAAACTGATATTACGGATAAGAAAGAATTGCAGATTCGTGATGTGATGGGCGATATTCTCAAACAGTTACCTCTTGACCTTAATAAAACAGAAGACGCTTTTTCTAAAGACTTACTGCTGTTAATGTTAAAGCAATATGAACTGTTTCTGGATTCGTTTCAGTTCGCCTGTAAAAATTACAAAGGCAGTACCAAAGATGCGGACATTGCCAAAGTAATGGGATTTGAATCGAAAGATGAATATAATGAGATTATGTTTCTCAGGGAGATCACGCATACTGTCAACGCATTTAATGATATGGCAGACGTTGTAAGGCTCTATTCAAAGAAACCGGAAGCAGCAGAACAAAGACTTGCCAATCTTTTATCCGAAGTTATGTATGAGGATTCTGAATCGGTATAGTAAGATAATCGGAGTTATGATACAATGAGCACAAGCGAGTCAAACTGTTTACAGATTTGACGAGCGGTGAATTGGCTTATGGACTTGTCCATAAGATGCCTACACGCAAGAAGCATTTCAACAGTTCCGATTGTCTGATATCGAAAGGAGACATACGATTATGGCAAAAGGATCTGTTAGAAAAAAAGGAAAGAAATGGTACTATCGCTTCTATGTAGAGGACGCAAGCGGTAAAATGGTTCAGAAAGAATACGCCGGAACCGAAAGTAAAAGTGAGACGGAAAAGCTTCTCCGCAAAGCACTGGAAGATTATGAAAATAAGAAGTTTGTCGCAAAGGCAGACAGCCTTACGGTAGGAGAGCTTCTGGATATGTGGGCGGAAGAAGAACTGAAAACCGGAACACTCAGCAATGGCACAGTGGAAAATTATCTTGGTGCAATCCGATGTATCAAGAAACACCCGATTGCAGACCGAAAACTGAAAACGGTTACCGCTGAACATTTACAGAGTTTCCTCGATCTGCTTACGTTCGGTGGCGAGTTTCCAGACGGAAAAGTGCGAAAAGGATACAGCAAAGATTATATCCATTCATTCTCCGCAGTGTTACAGCAGTCATTCCGTTTTGCAGTATTTCCAAAACAATTAATCAGTTTCAATCCGATGCAATATATCAAGCTGAAAAGACAAGCAGAGGAAGTTGACCTCTTTTCCGATGATGAGGTGGAAGAAGGCACACAGCCGATTTCACACGAAGATTACGAGCGGCTTATCAAATATCTGGAAAAGAAAAACCCACCTGCCATTCTGCCGATTCAGATTGCATATTATGCCGGACTCCGTATCGGGGAAACCTGTGGTCTTACATGGCAGGACATTAACCTTGAGGAACAATGTCTGACCATCAAACGCAGTATCCGCTACGATGGCATGAAACACAAAAACATTATCGGACCAACAAAGCGGAAGAAAGTAAGGATTGTTGATTTTGGAGATACGCTGACTGAAATATTGAAAGCTGCCAGAAAAGAACAGCTCAAAAACCGGATGCAGTATGGCGAATTATATCACCGTAATTACTACAAAGAAGTGCATGTAAAAAACAGGGTATATTATGAATACTATCATCTTGACGGAACACAGGAAGTCCTAGCCGACTACAAAGAAATCTCCTTTGTCTGCCTGCGACCAGACGGATCTTTGGAACTGCCGAGTACACTCGGCATTGTATGCAGATCGGTGTCAAAGAAACTGGAAGGATTTGAGGAGTTTCATTTTCACCAGTTACGTCACACTTACACCAGCAACCTGCTTTCCAATGGGGCTGCCCCGAAAGATGTACAGGAATTGTTAGGACACTCTGATGTCAGTACCACAATGAATATTTACGCTCACTCAACAAGAAAAGCAAAGCGGGATTCCGCAAGACTTCTTGATAAAGTAGCGAGCAACGCTTAACAAAAAATTTCCCTTATTTCCCTTGCGGATTCCGCATAAGGGCAAAAATAAGGGAAAATACATATCATTTCACTATCTAATTGGCTGAAAAGCCTGTAAAATAAGGAAAGTTCAGGTAATCTCTCCACAAACAACGATTTTCTTAATTCTACAAACTTGAAATTGTATTTGTCGCCCTGGCGCATCATTGTTGTGTTATTTCACACAACAAAAATATACCATTGATCCGTCAACATGAACATCAATTTCTTTATACAGTTTCCGAAGGATATCTTTCAGTTCTTTCTCCGTCTGGAACGGCGGGGAAAACCAGCCTTTCTTTGCAAGAATATTTTTTACCAGCCAGTCCGTACGTTTCGATTTTTCCTTTATATAAAAGCAGGCAATGAATTTACCACCTGATTTTAAGACACGCCATGTTTCATGAAATGCTTTTTGCTTATCAGGAAAAGCGTGGAAACCATTCATGCTGACAACGATATCAAAGGATTCATTGTCCAGCTGTAGATTTCCCACATCGCCCTGAACACACCTGATATGTGCCTGACCATCAAGTCTTTTTCTGGCTTGTTCAAGCATATCCACACTATAATCAAGGCAAGTAATTTGTGCATTTTTTAGGGATTTCCATTTGCGCTCCGTAAATACAGCTGTTCCAACTGGAACATCCAGAAGATTTCCCGAAAAGTCGTCAGGAATATATGATAAAACTTTTCGTGCTATATCATTATCATCCGTACCACTCCAAAACAGCTTAATATACAACCTACTGAAAAAATTTCCTTGAGTAAGAACATCGTCATATATATTTTTTGATGTTTCATAAGCGTTTTGTATTTTGTCTGCCATATTGTCCCTCCAAATTCTAATTTGTCAACAAACTCCAGTCTGCAAAATAAGTATACACTACAAATGAACCATGATGCAATCAATACTGCCTTTCGCAGCTGAAAATGTATATTGAAAACTCCGCACAAAAAAACACAGTATTCAATCATTTTAACAACAAAAAAAGAAACCTCTGAATCAGAGATTTCTTCATCTTTTACCTTATGCGGAAGATGGGACTTGAACCCACACGACTGCAATAGCCACAAGATCCTTAGTCTTGCTCGTCTGCCAATTCCGACACTTCCGCAAAAAGATCTTTCGATCTTTTCATGCAGGAAAAGGGACTTGAACCCTCACTGTATTGCTACAACAGGCACCTGAAGCCTGCGCGTCTGCCAATTCCGCCATTCCTGCGCGCAAATAGTATATTACCCGATTTCTATATAGATGTCAACAAGTTTTTTCATTTTTTTCATATTGTTTTCTCAGAGCTAACTTGTAAGTGATCAGACAGGGATCAATATCAAAAAGGACTGTCCTTTGGCAAACATGTTTGTCATCGTAACAGTCCTTATAAATCAATATAAAATATTGGATATCCTCTCCCGGATAATCTGCTGTTTTAGAAAAAGCTGTTAAAATTCAATCCATTCTGAAGGGATGAGTATTTACCAAGCTGATCATATGTATTTCCGGAGTTCAGATCGGACTTAGCATAATTTCTGATGGAGGATGCATATCCGCCAACACTGTCCGCAAAAGAATTCACGCCATTAAACAATGTTTTCACCTTGCTCATATCCGCTTTTGCAAAAGAATCGGAATCCATTGTCAGCTTACCGTCCATACCCACTGATATTCCAACACGATCCAGCTGTTTTGAGAATACAGCGCTCAGATCAATCATGCTCTGGGCAGTTCTCTTTACAGAAGTATTATCTGATTTCCCTGCTGAAGAAACAAGGTTATTATATCCCTTGATGAAACCCTGTACCGCACTCTGAATGGTATCCCTGTCATAATCGGTTTTCGTTGTTGTCCTGCCATCTTCCGATGTACTTGTTACCGTCTTCTTGTTAAACAGGGACTTGCTTCCTGTCGCCGTCAGCTTCTCGGCTGCATCATACAAAGTATCTGCATTGTTCTTTAACTTTGCACTTTCTGATGTTGTTTTGTCCTCTGCTTTATTCTTTCTGTCCGTTGTGGTCTTATCCGTCTTGGTATCTGCATTCTTCGCATAATATGCCTTTACCAGTTTATAATAGTTGCCACTCTTAATGTTATAATAATCTGTCAGATTAATATTGGACAGCAGATTCGACGAAGAATTGCTTCCACCTGACATACTGGAAAACAACGAACTGTAATCCGTTCTCAAATTCGTATAAAATGACATCTTACTCACTCCTTTGATTCAATCGGCATCCATGCCTTTCCCACCTTATTTTTACACAATCGAAGTAATCCACTACTCCTAATACCAATATACCCCTCATCCATACTTTTTGCAATATGATATTTGTTTTTCCTGCACACGCTCAATCCATCGTCTGTGTGCCTTTCTGTATATTTCCGAATTTACTCTTCCTGTACAACCACACGGTTTCTGCCTTCCGTTTTTGCCCTGTACAGACAATCGTCAGCCTGTTTCAAATTGAGATTTAACTCCATGCTAATATCGGCATTCGTTGCGCCAAAGCTCATGGTCACGTTCATTTTTTTCTCCTCATACAGGATCGTCTCACTTTCCACACTTTTTCTTATCTCTTCCAGGCAGTTTTTTGCCTCAGTCAACTGCATGTTCTCAAAGATCAGCAGGAATTCTTCACCGCCCCAGCGTATTGCATCGCCTTTTCCGCGCATTTCTCTTTTCAATATTCCGGCAATATCACGAAGCACCTGATCCCCGGCTTCATGCCCGTAGGTATCATTGATCCGTTTAAAATAGTCAATATCGGAAATCACAAGTACATAGGAAACACCTGTCTTTTGTATTTTTTCTCTGATCTGTTTTAATTGATTTTCTCCATACCTTCTGTTATATAACGCAGTCAGTACGTCTTTTTCCACCAGATCACGGATGGACTTCTGCATGCTGACACTGCTTCTTGCCATACTTCCGATCTCATCCTTGCGAAGCGTTACTGCCCGGTCCATGTCTGCACTCAGATTTCCCGCTGCCACTCTGTCCAAAAAACGCTCTGTTTTTTGAATTGCAGACGTCAACTGTTTTGTATACAGGATCGCAATCACAATCATGCAGGCAAACGCTCCTAAAATGAATATCACAATCGGAAACATGGTCTTTTCACGCATCTGAATAACAGAATGCAGCGGCTTGGCTACACCGATCATACCAACGCACCGGCCACCCGCATCGGTAATTGGCATATAATAAGCATAATATTTTTCTCCTCCAATCACCGCATTACTGAAAAACGCGTCCGTATTATCATGAAGCACCCTGCCCGATATCACATCACTGACAATACTTTCAACATAACGCTTTCCGTTTTCATCCCGCATTGTTGTCAGTATTCTGGTAGTTCCGTAAAAATAAGTATACTCTATATCTGTTTTTATCTTCAGTTCATCCATCATTGCGCTGTCATTCTCATTCAATACATGTTCACCCAGACAGATTGCATAATAACCATCGGACAGTGTCACCTTTTCCAGTTCTCCCGGGTACAATTTTGACAGCATCTGATCCAGCATAACGGCTGAATAAGACAGTTCCTTTCGCACTTCTTCCTCCACTTGTTTAAAAAATGCCATGGAAATGACAACCGCACACAGGATCATCATGATAAAAACCGGCAAAATGATTGTTCTGATCATCTGACGAAGTAAACCGCTATGTATCTGTTTTTCTTCTTTTTCTTTCATCATGTTATCCCTTTCCGATCCCCGTCCCGTCAAACGGTGGAATAAAGCTTTCCTCTGCTGTCTTTCCGTCCTGAATATAGCCGTTTTCTATCCCCATGGAAACAGCTGCATCTATGACTTTTTCATATTCCCGCTTTGTCAGTCTGCGGTTTAGTTCCGGATAATGCTCTGCCACATACGCAAGCGGTGTGTACTGATTCATAATACTGTAGCAGATTCTATTTTTGTAAGTTCCATATAATTTATGAAGAACCGCAATTGCCTCTTTGGTATGTCCCGGCAGGATCAGATGTCTCACAATCATCCCACGCTTCATCATGCCCCGGGGGTCAAACACTGTATCCCCGGTCTGGCGAAACATCTCCGCAAGTGCTTCCCATGCACGTTCCGGATAATCTGCAGCAAACGAATACCGTCCTGCAAGTTCAGGGGTAACATATTTATAGTCGGGCAGATAAATATCCACCAGCCCCTCGAGTTGTTTTAATGCTTCTACCGTTTCATAACCGCCGCAATTATATACAACAGGGATTTTTAATCCCTGATTCTTTGCCATACGGATAGCCTCAGCCGCTGACAACACATAGTGGCTGGGAGTCACCAGATTAATATTATTTGCGCCCTGATCCTGCAGATTTAAAAAGATCTCCGATAGTTTATGCAAGGAGACCGCTTCTCCTGTTCCGCCCGCTGAAATCTCCCTGTTCTGGCAGAACACGCAGCGCAGGTTACAGCCACTGAAAAACACAGCACCTGATCCCTCTTTCCCTGAAATACAGGTCTCTTCCCAGAAATGAAGTGCGGCCCTGGCAATCCGTATCTGATCCGACATGCCGCAATAACCTTTTTTCTCATTTCCCGCTCCGTATGCCTTTCTGTCTGCATGACAGTTTCGCGGACATATTGTACAGTCCTCATACGATAATGCCATCACTTTTTCTCCTGTAGCAGCATGCCCGACTCTATCGTAAACAATTTTCCAAGAATACGGATCATAAATTTTTTCTCCGATGCATCCATTTCTTTATACGCCTCAACCATATTGGCAAGGCTCTGCTTCCATTCTTTTGAAAAATCGATCAGGTTATCCTGTTCGGATGCATACAGAATATTAAACAGATTATCCACAAATCTCCTGATCTGTTCCTCGGACATGCTGAGGATCCATTCATTCAGTGCCTTATCTTTCAGCCGCCGCCCCTTATACAGGTTGCCGGAGCGCACAAAATCTCCCCCGGACACGATCCACGTATAAGGATCATGCTGCAGGATTCCTGCCGCCCTGCTCCTGACAACTACATATTTTTCCTGACTCTGGAGCACCATACCGATCACGGATGACTGTGGAATAAACTTTCTGATACGGGAGCGGATCTGCTGGAAACGCTCACAAGCAAGTGCTTCCGGCCGGAACCCCGGTCCGTCAAAGGAATAAATTCTGGCAATTCTGTCCGCAACCTCCTGTGGGCAATGCATGGAAGCATACACGGCAAGATTTCCACCCTTGGAATGTCCGCCAAGGCATAATCTTCCCTCCACCCGCTGCGCAACCTGTGTCACATAGACCACACTGTAATCCTGCGATGGAATGGAGCCGGAAAATGCCATACAGAAATCTTCTTTCCAGCCGACGATCGTCTCATCCGTTCCGCGGAAAGCAATATAGTGCATATTCTTCTGCAGTTCCATTGTCATTGCCGAAAACTGCGTGCCAATCTCCTCATCCACGATATTTACATAGTGATTTAATCCGATATCCCGGAAACGCACCGACTCACACATCAGTTCAAACAGCTTACGGTTATTCTTCTCAAACCGTTCATCGGCAAACAGCTTTTCCCTGTCCGGATGCTCCGAGAGGGAGCAGAGCGTGACTGCCTCTGCCCCCTCTTTTAATGCCGGAACCATGCCATCCACCTTCAGATAGCAAAACTGCGACAGAATCAGACTGTCCACAGCCGAAAACTTTTTTTCCTTAAATGTAAGCGCTCCATATTCTTTTAGATACGTAAACACATTATTCATAAATTGCGTGATTTTTTCCTTCTCTTACAAATACGGGGATAATATCGATCGGTGCATCTGCCTCGACCGTCTGACCGCCCTCATATACCTTTCCGGTGCTTGCTTCCGTCCACTTACAGCCCTTCGGAAGGTATACGGATCTTGTTGTCACTCCCGGATCCATAACCGGCGCTACCAGCAGATCCGGTCCGAACATATAGGCATCCTCTGTTTCCCATGCCTGTGCGTCCTCTTTAAAATCATAGAACAACGGACGCATAACCGGAGCACCGGTCTTATGTGCCTGCTCCATGCACTCCCTGATGTACGGGCGAAGCTTTTCACGGATGAACAGATACTTCTTCAGGATCTCATAATTGTCCTCGCCAAAGCTCCATACTTCATTATCCTGTCCGGAGGTCAGCTGACGGACACCGTTGATAAATTCTTCTTCTCTTTCATACCAGGGGGAACGTTCTCCGTGCATACGGAATACCGGGCAAAAGCATCCCCACGCAAACCATCTTACCAGCAGTTCACGGAATGCCGGATCTTCAATATTGCCTCCCATAAAACCACCAATATCGGAGCACCACCACGGGATTCCGGCAAGTGCCATGTTCAGTCCTGCCTGGAACTGCTCTTTCATGGAACGGAAAGAGGAATAGATATCTCCCGACCATGTCAATGCGCCGTATTTCTGGCTTCCTGCCCACGCACAGCGCACCAGACTTAAGATATCCTTTTCGCCCTCTGCTTTCAGCCCATCATAGAAGCCCTTGATATAGCCGACCGGATACACGTTGGAGCACTGGAGTGCGGAGCCTGCATAGTAGCGATAATTATCAAAATCATACGGACCGTATTCCGGTTCTGCTTCATCCAGCCAGAAGATGCGGATCCCTTTTTTATAATAGTTTTCCTTACACTTTTCCCAGACAAATTTCTGCGCACCGGGATGTGTTGCATCATAAAACACGGTATTGCCCATCCATGTCATATGATTCTGGTTTCCTCTGTCCGCATTTACGAGATATCCCTTATCCGCCATTTCTCCAAAATTCTCACTCTTTTCATCGATCGTCGGCCATACGGATACAACGGTCTCGATACCGAGTTCTTTTAATTCCTTCACCATGGCATCCGGATCCGGCCAGTCACGCGGCTCGAATTTAAAATCCCCCTGTCTGGTCCAGTGAAAGAAGTCCACAACGATGGCATCCATCGGCAATCCTCTTCTCTTATGCTCTCTGGCCACGGCAAGAAGCTCGTCCTGTGTACGGTAACGCAGCTTGCACTGCCAGTATCCCAGTCCGTATTCCGGCATCATCGGCGTTCTTCCGGTCGCTGCACTATATTGTTCCTCGATCTCGGCAATGCTATCCCCTGCCGTGATAAAATAGTCCATTTTCTTGGTACTGATCGCATGCCATTCGGTCTTATTGGCACCAAAGGTCGCTGTGCCGATCGCCGGATTGTTCCAGAAAAAGCCATAGCCTCTGCTTGATACCATAAACGGAACGCTGGACTGTCCGTTTCTGTGTGCCAGTTCCAGGATCGCACCTTTTTTATTCAGGTTTTTCTCCTGATACTGCCCCATACCATAGATCTTCTCGTCATCATATGCCTCAAAGCGTGCCGTCAGTGTGAAGTCGGAGCTTCCCGGAATCGGCTTTAATTCTCTTGCGTCGATACGCAGGGATACACAGTAACGGTTCAGGCGGTTACGGTTACGCCAATATTCTGCCGTCAGAAGCTCTCCCTTCTGATTATAGAAGCTGATCCAGCCCTCATGGCTGACTTTTGCCGTAATCTTTCCGTTTGTAATGCTTGCCTGAATGCCGGTCATGTGATATTTCTTCCATTCCTCGGACTGATACCACGGATCGGTCACATCAATCTCTTCAAATGTGATCTGCGGGCTGCATTCCTTCACCGGTTCTGTCAGTGCCCAGTCTCTTTCGTCCATCTGCGGTTCCTTTGTCATTCTGACACGCAGGGAATTTTCTCCCCACGGCTCGATCCAGACCTGGCTCGTTCCCTCTAAGATCATCAATCTGTTTCCCTGTTTTTCCAGTCTCATCCTTCTTCTCCTTTTTACTATGTACTTGCTCTGTATCAGAATTTTGCAGTCAGATGTCCGATGTTTTTAATAAACACGGATACTGTGCCATCCGGGTTTGTAATGAATTCCACACTGCCGGGATCCTTGTACTGATCCATAGGGATTTTGATCTCTATCCCGGTGTCGGTCATCAGACATTGTTTTTCATATTTACGAATGGTATTTTCTGCCTGCGGTCTTACAACTTCCTTCACCATATCATACTTTTCCATTTTTTCCTCAAAAGTATCGATCAGCGTCGGTGTTTCTTCAAAAATTTTCTGTGCGATCTCTTCCACCTCAAAGCTTCCCTGTTCTTCTAACGTCTCATTGATGATGCTTTTGGCACGCATATGCTCTTCATACTGTCTGCTCTCATCAAAGGCCTCTTTCTGGATGCTCTCTACAGCTCTCGTTACAATCGCAAGCTTTGCCTTATGTGACATATGAGACGCGCATTTCAGATAAAGATAGGAAAAATAATTCGTCTTCTCCCCATTAACCTCGTATTTTTTTTCCACCAGGCGGATTGTGTAATCATCCAGATTAATAATGGCAGCTTCCGAGATCCGCTGTGATTTTGTCGGCAGAATGGATTTATACTTGATGATCTCGTTATTATTTCCATCCTCGCTGCTCATGGTCCGGTGTGTGTAAAATTCCTTATAATTCATCTTTAAAAGTGCCAGATATTCATTTTCCTGGCATTTAAAGCGTACCACGAACAGATCGGCGGACGGGATATCCACATTGGCAATCATAATGTTATACAGCATTTCTGCCAGTTGCTTACTGATTTCCACAAAACGCTCATCCTGATATTCTGTCAGGATCTGATAAACCTCCGACTGATCCTTATAGAATTCGCATTCCTTGCAGTCATCCCCTCCCGCTGTTTTTGCAATATGCTCTTTTAAAAACTCTGCCAGGTCGGACTCAAATTCGATCATCTGATCCGATAATACCGGCATCCCGACCATATTGTCCATGATATGGACAATTACTTTTCTGATATAGATTTCTTCTGCTACGATCATTGTTACTCTTTCTCCATTTGTTCATAGATCAGGCAGACAGCCGTAACCGCTCCGGGCGTTGCCAACAGCCACTTGTGTATCCGTTTTCCCTTTTTTCTCTTTCGCAGGATCCATGCCGGAACACGCAACAGCAGATTCACCATATTCCGATCAGGCATCTCCCATATTTTTTCATTTGCTCTTCTGAATCTGCAGGATCAGGATCTTATTGTCTTTTACGCGATATGCGATCCTTCCTGCATGCCCCGTCTCCATACCGAATCTGCAGATGTTATATTTTCTGTCCTCCAAATCGGTTGATTCGTCCAGATCCTCAGGTGCTTCTGCCATTGTAAGCTCCTGATATGCTTCCTCCAGGGACAGTAATTGTGCATAGTTGAAATTTCTCGCTGCTTCAGCGATCACGCCGTCCTTCCACTCCAGCCGGGCAAACGCCTGCTTCCATGACTCTTTCAATACCTGTGCTTTTTTTCCGTACCATTCGTCCAGCTTCTTCTGATTTTCTTCCGTCTTCTGGGCAAGCAATTCATATTCTACTTTTTTTGCATAATATTCTTCTTCGTACTCGCGCTTTCTGTTCCGGCACTCCTCTAATTTCTGTCTTGTCTCTACAAGTATTTTTCCCACTGCTTCCTTATCATCCGCAACCGTACCATCCTGTTCCGCTGTTTCCTTATGAAGCAGTGTGGTCTCCTTTTCTTCCAGTGAGATCACCATGCTCTCCTGCGTTTTTGCCTGATTCTTCTTCATCTCCATCACATGCTCAAGCTCACCGCATTCCTTATCGAAATCGGCATTTTCCTTCTGTGCGGTCTCTGCCTTTTTCTCCTGCTCCTCGTACTCCTCTTTTTTGATTCCTTCCAGATAGCCCGGCAGTGTATTTTCCTGCGGCACAAGCGGTTCCCCATATGCCTGTACGCACATCATGACCGTATGGGCAAGCAGTGTTTTCTGCAGCTTGCTGTCCAGTAACGGCATCTTAAAATCAGCAGCTTCCTTTACTGTATTTTTCTCCGCAATCTCCTGCGCTTTCCGAAGCGGTGTCAGATAGGACGATACGCCTTCAACAGCTTCAGCTGCTTTTGCGGTCACCAGAACGGACTGCCGCTCCGATGTTAAGGACATGGCATCCTTCACGCCGAGTTTTTCTAACTTCAGACAGAGTTCATCACGCAGATGCGCTATAAGATCCTCTCTGTCACAGCCCTGCAGCGCATCCGCGCCGAGCGCCACCTGCTCCGTGATTGGAATGATGTCCGGCTCTTCAAATTGTTTTGCTCCGACAAGTCCTGTTATCTTGTTTGCGAGACGAATTGATGCTTTTTGTGCTTTTTTTACAGTCTGCCCGGCAAATGCCGCTAAGCGGATCTGCTCATGCATCGCCACCTCACGGCGAAGCTGTTCCTCTGTTAATTTTTCCATTCCGTCAAAAATCGTAACCATATTTTTATCCCCTTTACTGATATTTTAGATCACATATTCACTGTATTTCCGATAGTCACCGACCGGACATATTACATGTATGCGGATCCCCTCCGGGAGATACTCCATGCTGCGGAGTGATCCCTGTTCTTTAAAATAAGGCGGTAGATAGGATGCCCGATAGGGGATCAGCATATCGCATTCGCGGTAGCGTGAGGAAAGTGCCTGTTCGATCAGCTCCAGTAATGCCGGAATACATTTCTGGTCTCTGGCACTTAACAAGATCCGTTTTTCCTTTGCCTGCGGCAGCGTTCCCACAAGCTCCGGCACCAGATCCGCCTTGTTATAGACATACAGCATGGGAATTCCCTCTGCTCCAAGTTCCCGGAGTGTCCTGACCGTTGTCTCAACCTGTTCCTTATAATGAGGATCTGAATAATCTACAACCTGTAAAAGCAGATCCGCTTCAACCGCCTCTTCCAATGTGGAATGAAAGGCTTCAACCAGATTATGCGGCAGTTTGTCAATAAAACCTACCGTATCGGATAGCAGCATTGTATGGTATCCGTCCGGCATGATCTGGCGTACAGTGGTATCCAGCGTTGCAAAAAGCATATCTTTTTCTTCCACTTTCTTTTCTTCCGCTCTGCCGCCATAGGTAATCAGTGCATTCATCAGTGTGGATTTTCCCGCATTGGTATATCCGACCAGTGCCACCCTCGGTATTCCCGATTCACTGCGTTTTTTACGTTGTGTTTTTCGCTGCGCCGAGACTTCCTTTAATTCTTTCTTGAGTTCACTCAGCCGATGTTCCAGCTTACGTCTGTCAAGCTCCAGCTTTTTCTCACCGGCACCCTTGTTGCTCAGGCTTCCGCTTGCGCCGCCCTGCCTGCTGAGTGCATCATGCAGCCCGACCAGTCTTGGCAGCATATACTCCAGCTTTGCGGCTTCCACCTGTAGAATTGCTTCTCTGGATCTTGCCCTTTCTTCAAAAATTGTCAGGATCAGGGACGTTCTGTCTTCCACCGGAAGCCCGATCTCTTCCTGCAGATTCCGTATCTGCATGGGAGACAGCGTGTTATCAAAAATAACGCTGTCAGCATGAAGTTCTTCTGCCAGTTCCCTGACCTCGGCAACCTTTCCCGGTCCGATATACAACGGTTTATTCACCACATCCATGGTCTGTGTAATCATGCTGACAGCTTCGTGTCCGCAAGCCTCCGCCAGACTCTTCAGTTCTTCCATGGAATGTTCAAAATTTTCTTCCGTATGCAGATTCACACCTACCAGTAATACTCTCGCCACGCACATTCCTCCAGGATCATTCTATTATTGGAAAAAGGATTTCCATCAGTCCCAAATCTATTATTATTTATCTTACCATACCGGAACATGGCTTTCAATGCACGAAATGCACATAAGAAAAAGGACAAAATAATAATCAGGAAAACAAAAACGTAGCAGCCAATAAACTGCTACGCTTAAGAGTTTCATTTGTTATGACCATTCAGACACTATTCGCCGATCGTTGAAAGTGCTGTCCATTCAGGCGATGTATAAGATGCCGTGTAGGCATCTACGATGTCCGATGCCAGTCCGGAATCCATCGGCTCAGCCTGGGACAGATCCCATAATTCCACAGCCCAGCCGTCATAGACACTGAACCACGGATTTTCTGCATCATAACTTTCGTCATAGATGATTCCCTGCACCAGATGAAGCTTCTGGTCATCCTGCATATTATAATAGAACCAGCATGAACTTGCCGCACCGTTTGATCCTTCATTTGCGATCAGAACCGCACCCGCTTCATCCTCAATCAGGTAATAACGGTTTCTTGCATGACTGACAAACAACTGCTGTGCCTGTCCGTCCCTGATCGTATAAGCATCATAGATCATATCTCCAAAATATTCATCTTCTGCGTCCGGTCCGATCAGCAGTTCCGGCTCGCCGTCCCCATTCAGATCATACAGGCAATAGCCGATCTGCTCCGGCGTATACTCGCCGTATTCGCTGATGATCGTACACAGATCTTCATCAAAGGCTCTGCCATTGTCCCATTTTTCCGTGATCATAGCCAGATATTTTTCAAGGATCGCACGATATGCCTCCGGGATCTGTATCTGATCACCCGCGCTGTCCGTGTTCATTTCCGTTGCATCCGTTGCAGCGTCCGTGCTGTTTTCGACGTCGTCTTCCGTACCGTTTCCTGTTTCCTGACCCGGCGTTGCGATATCATCGTTTCCCGCTGTGATCTCCACGCTGATCGTTGGTGTTGCCGCCTCCCCGGTCAGCTGTGCGTCACCTGCTGCCGCCTGATCCTGACCTGACGCGCATGCGGTAAGCATACCCGCCACCATAACTGCCATCCAAACTGTCAAACCTTTTCTTTTCATAATCTGTTCCTCCCTTTTACTGTCCGGTAGGATATTCTATTGACCTCCATACCGACATAACACAAAAAAGTCCGTAAAAACGGACTTTTTGCAGTCGGAGTGACGTGATTCGAACACGCGACCTCTGCCTCCCTAAGACAGCGCTCTAGCCAAACTGAGCCACACCCCGATATTCTTATATGAGCTTCGTAAGTGCGCCACGGCGCAACTCACGAATGCTATTATAAGAGAGCCCATCCCAAATGTCAAGCCTTTATTTTATCCCAAGTGCTTTTTAAAAAAAGCACACTCGTCATCATTGCATTTTTTTGCTTCTTCCAGCCGCACATTGCAATGGAAGACATGACCGATCTCCTTCTGATCTTCAGTTCCGTACAGATGATATTCCGCTTCGACACCATGTGCCTGCAGCGCTTCCTTCATCGGCTCCGCTGCGGATCTTAAAAAATCATGGCAGGCTGTCATTACAAATGCCGGTGGAAACTGTGCATTCAGGTATGCCATGGTATCAACCCTTGGTGCAAACTCTGCCGGATCACCACCAAAATAGGCCTGCAGGATCCCATCCTCAGTCTCACGTGACGTAATATCATAGCAGCCACAGTTGAGTCCGACAGCCAATACCCTGACCTTCGGTAATGTAAAATCATAGTATGCGGCAAACTCCGGATTTGTCAGCATTGCCATATACTGACTGCACAACTGTGCTCCTGCGGAATCCCCGACTGCAAATAATTTCTCCGGATCAATATGGTGTTCCCTGCCATGTTCCCTGATCCAGGTAAATACCCGGTTGACATCCTCAAGCGATGCCGGAAACGGATGTTCCGGTGCCAGTCTGTAATTAAAATTCACAACCGCAAACCCATGCTCTGCCAGACTGCATCCATAATACTGGTACACCTCTTTGGTTCCATAGATCCAGCCGCCACCGTGAATGGAAACGATTGCCGGCAGAAGTCCCTCCGTTTCTTTGGGATAATAGATATCCAGCAGATTCCATTTTTCATCCGGTCCGTAAGCAATATCATCTTCCCATGCCACATCATCCGGTCTCACCAGTCCGGCATCCCGCGCGGCATCACCTTCCCCAAATGATTCTCTCACTCTCTTTGCTGTTTCCAGATATTCTGGATTAATTCCCTGCATACTCATGCTGACTCCTCCATACTTCTCTCAAATTGTGACTGATACAGATCCGCATAGAATCCGTTTTTCGCAAGCAGTTCTTCATGGCTGCCCTGCTCGATGATATCTCCGTCCTTCATAACCAGTATCATATCAGCATCGCGGATCGTTGACAATCTGTGTGCGATCACAAAGCTGGTCCTGCCCTGCATCAGACGATCCATTGCCCTCTGGATGTTAATCTCCGTTCTGGTATCCACGGAAGAGGTTGCTTCATCCAGAATCAGGATCTTGTTATCTGCAAGAATCGCTCTTGCGATCGTCAGAAGCTGCTTCTGTCCCTGGGATACATTGCTTGCATCCTCATTCAGTTCCATCTGATAGCCACCCGGAAGCGTCTGGATAAAGTGATGTGCATGCGCCGCCTTTGCAGCAGCGATCACCTCCTCATCCGTTGCATCCAGCCGTCCGTACCGGATATTCTCCATGATCGTTCCTTTGAACAGCCAGGTATCCTGAAGGACCATGCCAAACACATCACGAAGCTCTCTGCGGTTAAATTCCCTGATATCATGCCCATCCACAAGGATTGCACCACTGTTAACATCGTAAAAACGCATCAGCAGCTTGACCATGGTTGTTTTTCCGGCACCTGTCGGACCAACGATTGCAATTTTCTGCCCCGGCTGCACCTTTGCACTGAAATCATGGATAATGATCTGATCCGGTTTATATCCGAAACGCACATGGTCAAATTCCACACTGCCCTCAACGCAGATTTTTCCATCCATACGCGCCAGCTGTACCGGATGCTCCACGATCTGCTCTTCCTCTTCTTCCTCCAGAAACTCAAATACTCGCTCGGAAGCAGCCGCCATGGACTGTACCTGATTGATGACCTGTGCAATCTGCTGGATCGGCTGTGTAAAATTCTTTACGTATTGGATAAACGCCTGGATATCACCGATCGTGATCACATTCCGGATCGCCAGCATACCGCCGCTTAAGGCAACTGCAGCATATCCAAGATTCCCGACAAATACCATAATCGGATGCATCATACCAGACAAAAACTGAGATTTCCATGCGGACTGATACAGTATATCATTGGTTCGGTTAAATTCTTCCATGGTCTCTTCTTCTTTATTATAAGCCTTAATGACCATATGACCGCCAAAGGTTTCTTCGACCTGACCGTTGATATGTCCCAGATATTCCTGCTGTGTTTTAAAGTATTTCTGCGATTTTTTTACAACAAAGCCGACAAGCCCTGCCGAAATCGGCAGTACGACTATGGCAATCAGTGTCATTAACGGCGAAATGCTGAGCATCATGATCAACACACCTACTAAAGTAGCAACGGATGTGATGATCGTTGTGATACTCTGATTGAGTCCCTGTCCAAGGGTATCCACATCATTGGTGATTCTGGACAAAACCTCACCGTAAGTACGGCTCTCAAAATAACTCATGGGCATACGGTTGATCTTTTCTGAGATATCTTTTCTGAGCCGGTAGCAGATATTCTGTGTTACACCGCTCATGATCCAGCCCTGAATAAAGTTAAATACTGCGCTGCCCGCATAGATGGAAAGCGTAAAGAGTAATATTTTTCCGATATATTGAAAATCGATACCGCCGGTTCCCTGTACCTTTCCCATCAGTCCGCTCGCCAGAGCCGTTGTGGCTTTTCCCATAATCTTAGGACCGATAACACTGAAAACAGTGGATAATGTAGCAGCAATCATCACAAACAGAATCGCTGCTTTATAGGTTCCGATATAGTGATACAGCTTGCCGATGGACCCCTTGAAATTCTTTGCCTTTTCTCCGGGCATCATCCCACGCCCCGGTCCGTGTCCACGCATAGGCTGACGCGATCCTGTCATTTTCTCTTCGCTCATATTCTATGCCTCCATCTCTTTTTCCGACAGCTGTGACTTTGCAAGCTGACTGTATACTTCGCAATTTGCAAGCAGTTCCTTATGCGTTCCTTTTCCGACAATCCGGCCTTCATCCAGCACCAGGATCTGATCCGCATTCATGATTGTACTGATACGCTGTGCAACAATGATTACCGTACTGTCTTTGACGCTCTTCATAAGCTCCCTTCTGAGCGCTGCATCCGTCTTTAAGTCCAGTGCGGAAAAACTGTCATCAAATATATAAATCTTCGGATTCTTTGCGATTGCCCTGGCAATGGAAAGGCGCTGTTTTTGTCCACCGGATACATTGGTTCCTCCCTGGGAAATGGGACTGTCATAACCAAGCTTCTTCTCTTCGATAAATTCTGTTGCCTGCGCGATACGGGCAGTTTCCTTTATCTCTTCATCCGTTGCATTTCTGTTTCCAAAACGCAGATTGGTTGCGATCGTTCCCGAGAACAGAACTGCTTTTTGCGGCACAAACCCAATCCCTTCCCGCAATTCTTTCATGGACAGCTCCCTGATATCCACCTGATCCATCCTGATCGATCCGCCCGTAACATCATATAGACGCGGAATCAGGTTTACAAGCGTTGATTTTCCGCAGCCGGTGCTTCCGATGATCGCCGTGATCTCCCCCGGTTTTGCCGTAAAATCTATATCGGACAGGACATCGTTCTCCGCTCCCGGATACCGGAAATTCACATGCGAAAATTCGATCACGCCTCTGTGATCCGCAATCGTTTTCGGCTCTTTGGGATCTCTTACGGAGGACGCTGTTTTTACAACCTCCTCAATACGATCTGCTGCAACACCTGCTCTTGGCAGCATGATCGACATCATGGTCAGCATCAGGAAGGACATAACGATCTGCATGGCATAGGTGATAAACGCAGTCATGGCGCCGACCTGCAGCACACCCTGGTCGATTCTGTGTGCGGACACCCATACGATCACGATCGTAAGGACATTCATGATTAGCATCATTCCCGGCATCATAAAAGTCATAACGCGGTTGGTAAATAACATCGTTTTGGTAAGTGCCTTATTTGCCTCATCAAAACGTTCCTCTTCTTTTTTCTCCCTGCCAAAGGCACGTATAACGGACAGTCCCGTGAGAATCTCACGGGATACCAGATTGACACGATCCACCAGCTTCTGCATCAGCTTAAACTTAGGCATTGCCACCGAAACAAGTACACCTACAAAGCCAAGGATCACCAGCAATGCGAATGCAATGATATACCACATATCCGCTCCGGTCTCCAGCATCTTCAGTACGCCACCGATTCCCATGATCGGTGCATATGCCACTATACGAAGCAGCATGACGGACACCATCTGCACCTGCTGCACATCATTGGTACAGCGGGTGATCAGGGAAGCTGCTGAAAACTGATCCATCTCCGCATTGGAAAATCCCACAACATTACAGAATACTTTGGAACGCAGATCCCTGCCGACCCCTGCTCCGACTCTGGACGCGCAAAAACCCACTGCCACAGTCACGATGCCCATGATCAGTGCCAGTGCCAGCATTTTAAATCCTTCCAGCCACAGATAATCCGTCTGTATCTTCTCCATATTCAGGCCAGCCTGGACATTACACTTTATCGCATAGGCAGCTCCCATGGACTGTATCATGCTGTCCCCCATCGCCTCCGTCATTTTTTCGACAGAAGCGCGCATCTGCGACAGCTCTTCCTGTGACAGCTGACCGTTTATAAGCATTGCCGCAAGCACAGGGCGCATATCCGCTCCGTCCTCCATGCCGGCAAATTCCTCCGGCAACTGCTCCTTTGGAATTGACATAAGCTGATAATTGAATAAGATTGCCTCTTTTAATTGTTCGTCCAGTTTATCAAGCTCTGACTCCTTTTTTACCGTACGGCGATAGATTTCCCCGTCCTGTCTGTAGCAATCCGCAAACAGGGGCTCCTCCTCTTTCGTCATAAAAATCTGTGCAAGCTCATACTCCTGCGCCGTCATCGCCTCCGGTAAAATATGTTCCACACCCTGCTTCTGGATCCCGACATCAATGATATCCGATGTATACTGGGGCAGTGACAGATCGCACCATGCCTGAATAAACAGCAGTGCCAGAATGATCAGATCCACTTTCCAGTATTTCAGTAGATTCTTAAAGATCCTGCTCATATCGATTCCATTCCTCTTTTCTATACAACATAACTTCTGTCTATTTTATTCCCATATTGGAATTGAATCAATTAAAAAAGCATGAACTTTTATTAAAGAAAAAGACTTTCCCTTTTATATAAAAAGGAAAAGCCTTATATTCTGTGCTGTTATTTATCGTCCCGGTGCATAATTGAAAGTAACCGAGATTGTTTCTACATGTCCGAGTGTCTCGGAGTCAAGAAGATTCGGAGTTGCGTAATTCGGGCTGCCATCCACAGTACGGATGCCGTCAGGAACGCTGGTCACCCATCCATTATACAGATTCACTCTGGTGCAGATGCCGTCATCACTGGTGGTATAGGGTTTGCCTTTCATCTGATAAGTTTCTCCGTTGATCAGAATCTCCGTAATGTTGGCTACATAGCCGGGGAAGAGTGTTTCTCCATTTCCGATCGCAAGCGCCGAGAATACCACGCTGTCCGCATAACCTGCATCCGTTCCGGTAAAGTCAAGGCTTACGGTATAGGTTCCTTCTCCTGTAACTTCCACATCCGTTGCCACAACACCGGCTGTCTTGGAATCAGGGTCATAGACATCCCCTACGCTGTAAAGCATGGACCAGTCGCTGCTGTTATACATAATCCACGCCATCGCCGTATCATCCGCAAGGCTTGTGCTCTCCACTGCATTTGCCACTGTCTCATCCAGCGCCGCGCGGGCTGCTTCTTTGACCTCATCCTGAGTCATGGAGGACTGCGCCTCATAGCTGTGTGCCAGATACATCGCTGCGATATCATCATCAATCATCTTTAACTCACGTCTGTTGAAGAGGCTGCTGCAATCCCATAACATGGGACAATAGCCGTTCAGATCACAGTTATATAATAAATTCTCCAGATATTCACAGGTATTTTCCTTAACGCTTCCATCCTCATTCAATGCAACCGCATACTCGCCGATGATCACACCATAGCCCTGTTCCGTGAATTTCGTCATCATGGCAAGCATCTCATTCTGCTCTTCATAATCCTTTCTGCTTCCCCATGTTGCAAGGCTGGTATTGATACAATAGCCATCCGGATTATAGTAATGAACGGATATTAAAAGCTTGTTTTCTGCTGTATCCGTCGGCATCACAAAGCGGGAATCGCAGGTACTCTTGATATCCGTGCCATAGCCGGCGATCAATAAGAAACGGTTTGTATTTTTTCCGCCTGCTGCGCGGACGGTATCTACAAATGCCTGATTGATCCGATTCGTTGTCTCATAGCATTCTTCCTGTGACAGAGTTCCGGAATCTGCCGCAATATCCGTATCATTCAGGCGGTTTCCAAGTTCTTCATTGGCAGACTCAAAGATCAGATGTGCGGAATAATCTTTAAAATATTCAGCGATCTGGGTCCACATGGATACATACAGATCCATGGCTTCCGCTCTGGTCTCCTCGCTTGCAGAGCCAAACATCCCCCACCAGCTGCCATCCCAGTGATCATTCACAATTACATACATATCTTCGTTAAGTGCATAATCCACGATCTGCGCCACACGCTTCAGATAATCTTCACCGATTGTATAATCACCGCTTTCAAAATTCATGGCATTGGTCCATGCTACCGGTATACGGAGTGAATCAAAGCCTGCTGCCTTCATGGCAGAGATCATCTCCTGTGTTGTTTCCGGCTGTCCCCAAAGTGTCTCATAAGCGGACACATCCGCGCCGACGCCAAGGGATTTATGCCCGTAAGCTTCCATCGTATTTCCCAGGTTAATACCGTTTCCCATCAGATTGGCAAGTTCAACCGCGGTCAGGTCAGATGCTGCATCTTTTTTTCCGGCGCCGCAGCCCGTCATCATTCCCAAGGTCAGGGCACATACCGTAATCACGCTTAATATGCGTTTTCCAAGTCTTTTTGATCTCATATTCCTCTCCTCGCTGTTTTTTGTCAGATGCAAAGCAAAAACTGCCTTGCCATGATATCTTATCATAGCAAGACAGTCATCATAAAAAAACCGTCAATATTAGAGCAGAAATACGTTTCTTTTAGCGTTTTGTAAACACTGCCTCAATCCTTGCAAGCTCTTCCTCCGTAAAATCCAGATGATCCACGATCTTTACATTATTGCTGATCTGTTCCTTACGGCTGGCGCCGATCAGTACCGTTGTCACCCTGTCCTTTCTGAGTACCCAGCAAAGTGCCATCTCGGCAAGGCTCTGACCCCTTTCTCCTGCAATCTCATTTAGTTTCCGTATCATGTCCAGTTTTTCCTGCGTGATACTGTCGCTGTGCAGAAAATGATTCCTGGCAGCACGACTGTCTGCAGGGATTCCGTTCAGATAGCGGTCCGTCAGTATTCCCTGTGCCAGAGGGCTGAAACAGATTACCCCGCTTCCGCACTCTTCTGCCGCATCTAACAATCCGTCCTTTTCCACCCAGCGTTCCAGCATATTATAATTAGGCTGTGTAATCAATAGCGGTGTCCCGTTTTTCTTCAATATTTCAGCTGCTTTCTTTAATTCCTCTGCGTGATAATTGGAAATGCCCACATACAGTGCCTTTCCCTGTTTTATAATATCAGAAAGTGCTCCCATCGTTTCTTCCAACGGTGTATCCGTATCCGGTCTGTGATGGTAAAAAATATCCACATAATCGAGCTTCATACGCTTTAAGCTCTGGTCAATACTTGCCATCAGATATTTTCTGGATCCATGATCCCCATAGGGTCCCGGCCACATATCATATCCTGCCTTTGTCGATATGATCAGCTCGTCACGGTATGGGCGAAGGTCACTCTCCATGATCCTTCCGAAATTTTCTTCTGCAGATCCGTATACAGGTCCGTAATTATTGGCAAGGTCAAAATGCGTAATGCCCTGATCAAATGCTTCAAACAGCATTTCCTTCATATTTTCAAACCGATCCACAGATCCAAAGTTATGCCACAGTCCCAGTGCCACGCGCGGGAGCAGAATACCGCTTTTTCCACAACGCAGATATTTCATATGTTCATACCGGTTTTCTTTTGCCTGATACATTTCCTTCTTCCTCCTAAGTGTTTTTATTTCTTCTGCTTATTTCTTCTGTTTATTTCTTCCGCTCATTTTTTCTGTTTATTTCTTCCGGATATGCCGGAGTTTTCCTGCTTTTTCCGGTGCATTGTCACAGGGTATTTACAGAATCCACGGTGTGTCCCATTGGTATTCCTCCATGATCACATGCCCCTCCCGGAAACGTATACCGTCCGCTTTTAACAGCTCCACCTGTCTGTTTTCTCCGCCAAATGCAAATGCCTCGGAAACGCATCCTTCCTTTGTCACCACCCGGTAACAGGGAATGTTCTCAGGATCCGGATTCACATGCAGTGCATAGCCGACAACCCTTGCCCAACGCTTATTACCGGCAAGCGCCGCTACCTGTCCATAGGTTGCAACAGTGCCTTTCGGTATCTGTCTGACCACCTCATAGATCTTATCGAATGCGGATTCTTTTTGCTTCATTTCCGAATCTCCCTGTATCTTACATTTTCCAGATTGTTTTATCTGCTTTTATCGTCTCCCTGATTGGCAGTTCATCCCAGCTTAGCTGTGTCATCTGCAGTGGATTGACCTCCACGATTACAAAATCTGCGTCCTTCCCTGCCTGTATGCTGCCTTTATGTTCTTCTTCACAGATCCTGTATGCTGCCTCGATTGTTCTTTCCAGAAGAAACTCATAGGGACTGGTACTTGCCTGCCTTTCTTTTGGACGCATATACCCACTTGTCCGCACATGCATGCGATAACTGCGTTTTGCAGTACTCTCCTTATAATCACATACAACATCCGTCTTCAGCTTTCCGAGGACTCCGGCAAGTTTTAAAAGCTGCCACTCCTTTTCCGTACAACCTGTTTCCACAACCGTTGTGTATCCCCGCCTTGCATAGCTGTCCATGCACTCTGATACACCGCGGAGCCGACTGCGGATCTCCTTCATGCTTATTCTATTCTGTCCGTCCGTGTGCCTGCATAGCTGTTTTATCCGGTCAGAATACAGCTCTATCAATCCCGGAAGCATCGTTCCCTGCTTCAGATCAATCTGTCTTGCCCCTGAATGCAGATCCTGCCTGAGAACGCTCCTTTCTCCCACTGCCAGTATAACACCGTTCTCCACCAGCACAGACTCCGCGTACTGCGGCGTATGTCCTTCCATTGTCAGTATGGTTCCATTATAATACAAGCTTTGCTTTACAGACACTGCGCACACTCCTTTCGTTAGGAAAAGTGTGCCCGGTTTCAGCCGGTTTCATACGGTGCCGTCACAGCCTACAAATATTCATCCGCTATGCAGTATCTGCAGAGTGCCTCCGTCAGTTCGTCGATAACACGCGCTTTCTCATAAGCATTCTGATAAAAAGTAACCTCATGGGTAACGGCTTCCAGCGAACATTGGATGATCAGGGATGCCGTTTTCAGATCCGATATTCTGAGTATCTCTTTGTTTGCTTGCAGCATGGACATCAGTATATCGGTTACATCAGAGCGTGATCGTTCCTCCAGTTCATGCAGATCATCATATTGTAAAGAAAGAGCCGCAACCTCCTTTTGGAATGCAGTCATATATTCGTGGCTGTGCATAACATATGCAACATAGTTTCTGATAAAATCCCTCGGAGATGTGGACTTGGAAGAATCAAACTCTGTAATTTCTTTTAAGGAAGCCTGATACAAGTCCATGATCAACTCTTCATACAGGGATTTCTTATCGGTAAAATAGCTGTAAAAGGTGCCAATTGAAACATTTGCCCTCTGTGCAATTTCATTGCTGCTGGTATTATGATAGCCCTTTTCCGAAAACAATTCCACAGCGGCTTTCTTCAGCGCTTCTTTTTTCTCAATGCTTCTCTTCTGTTTTGGTATACGGATTTCTTCCGGCATAGCCTGCTCCCCGTCGCGATATGATCCATTTCTGTCGTTTTGATATCACGTCTCTGTTTTTATAACAAAGTATACGCACCTATGGTATCCAAGTCAAGAAAACATGAGTAATTACTCATCTTTATTGACAATGCATTTATGAAGTGTTATTCTGCGTTTGGAACATGAGTTACAACTCGCATTTGTCATCATTGGCATTGAGAACAACAGTCCGTGATCCCCAGAGCAGATTTCACATTTAGATCTCACATTTAGATCTCACATTTAGATTTCACATTTTTATATAACATCCGGATATCATAACCCAGAAAGGAATGACACACCTATGATCAAAGTAGAGAACTGGTCCCCGGAGAACCTTGTCCGGTATGGCACACTGATCGGAGAAGCCTTTGCTGCATCCCCCGGAATTGCAGAAAATCTTCCTCATGAAGACATCGTAAAAGCCTTCCGGATCATCACGGAATATTACTATCGGTCAGGCGTACTGTATGCAACCTCCGAGAACATGGAAGGTTTTCTCGCCTATTGGGATAAGCATACCAAACAGCCACTCCGCCATTCCCTATGGATGGTTTTTAAAATGTTAAGGGAAGTCCCCTTAAAATCATTACTTCGGATCGCAGCCTCGTCCGATGAACAGTTCACAAAAATATACCGCAGGGAACCGGACTATATTGCTGTTTCCATGGTTGTTGTTCTGCAGGCTTATCAGGGAAAAGGGTTCATGAAAAAAGTATTGGAAGTGCCCTTCGCACAGGCCAGGGAACGTGCCTGCCCATGCGTTCTGGATACGGACAGTGAGAAAAAAGTGATCAAATATGAACACTGTGGTATGAAAGAAGTTGCAAGAAAAGATATGGGACACGGAATCACACTGTACACAATGGAATACCGATAGAATGTCACTGAAAAAATTGCCTGGGGTGGGTATGGCATCACAAAATCTTTCTCCATACCCAGCAAAAGTCGCTCGGGTGGGTATGGCATGGCAAAATTGCTCCACATACCCAGAAAGATCCGCCACGGTGGGTATGGCATCGCAAAATTGCTCCACATACCCTGCAATAGTCGCTCGGGTGGGTATGGCGTCGCAAAATCTTTCTCCATACCCTGCAAAATCCGCCTGGGTGGGTATGGCATCGCAAAATTTCTCTCCATACCCTGCAATAGTCGCTCGGGTGGGTATGGCATCGCAAAATTACTCCACATACCCAACAAAATCCGCCACGGTGGGTATGGCGTCGCAAAATCTTTCTCCATACCCAACAAAATCCGCCACGGTGGGTATGGCGTCGCAAAATCTTTCTCCATACCCAACAAAATCCGCCACGGTGGGTATGGCGTCGCAAAATCTCTCTCCATACCCAGCAAAATCCGCCACGGTGGGTATGGCATCGCAAAATCGCTCCACATACCCAGCAAAATCCGCCCGGGTGGGTATGGCGTGGCATAATCGCTTGCTATACCCATATGAAATGTCTATTTATGTGCCAGGATCTTCAGCAAATATTCATAAGTCCTCTTTGCACTTGCGATGTGCAGTTTCTCATTCACTGTATGAATATCCGTCAGGTCAGGACCAAAGGATACACAGTCCAGTCCTGGCAGCTTCGCGGACAACAATCCGCATTCCAGTCCTGCATGGATCACCTCGACCTTTGGTTTCCGACCATACATGGCCTCGTAGATCTCGATCATCGTCTCACGAAGCTTGGAATCGGGCTGATACTCCCATGCCGGATAATCACCCTGATATTCCACACTGCCGCCCGCCATTTCGGTCACTGCGCTCACCTTTTTCTTCAGCGCTTCTTTTTCTGATGCCACGGAACTTCTGATGGATTGTGTCATGGTAAGCGCGTTCTCTGTCAGCTTCAGAATGCCAAGATTTAAGCTGGTCTCAACAAGCCCGGGAATATCCGCACTCATCTCCTGCACACCGTTGGGTGTTACCGTTAATAACTGTGCCACTCTTTTTACGGATACTGCATCCAGGCAATCATAAGTACCCTCGGACTGTTTCTCCACTGTGATACACACACCGGGATCTTTTTTAACAAGCTCCTTTTTTAAGGTTTCTTCATATTGCTTCAGATAGGCAAGTACCTCCGCTTCGGCGGATCCATCCACCACGATCACCGCTTCGGTATCAAGTGGAATGACATTATCCTTTGTGCCGCCCTCTAACGTACGAATCCCGTAGTCCGAAATATCAAGCATGCCGTACAACAGACGTCCCATCAGACAGTTGGAATTGCCGCGCTGCTTGTGGATTTCTGCCCCGGAATGTCCGCCCTGCAGTCCATGCAGACGTACCCGCAGTGCGATCCCCTGTCTCTGTTCCCGTTTCACCGGAAGCGTGCTGTATACACGCAGACCGCCCGCACAACCGACCGTCAGGATTCCTTCCTCCTCGGAATCAATATTCAAAAGTCTCCTGCCCTTTAACATGGACAGATCGATCACATTGGCACCATACATCCCGACCTCTTCATCGGTCGTGATAACCACTTCCAGTCTCGGATGTGCAATACTTTCATCCGAAAGCACCGCAAGGGCATAGGCAACTGCAATCCCATCATCCCCACCAAGGCTTGTGCCTTTTGCAAAAACAGTATCTCCCTCCACACACAGTCTGAGAGGATCCTTTTTCAGATCGATATCACAACCGGCTTCTTTTACCGCAACCATATCCATATGTCCCTGAATGATCACCGGCGCGACATCCTCATAACCGGCAGATGCCTCCTTGATGATGATGACATTGTGCGCCGCATCCTGATAATGCTCCAGACCATGTTCTTTTGCAAAGTCCACCAGATAATTACTGATCCCTTCCTCATTGCCGGACCCATGCGGGATCTGGCAAATCTGTTCAAAATATTCAAATACTTTTCCGGGTTCCAGTTTTGATAAAACGCCCATCTGTTCTGCCTCCAACTATTCTTCCTGCATCTGCTTCTTTAAGAACGGTAATCCCCATTGATCTTCACATAATCATAGGTCAGATCACAGCCCCATGCTTTTCCCTGCGCTTCTCCCTGACCAAGGTCGATATTGATGTAAATCTCATCCTCGGCAAGCACTTCTTTTGCAAAGTCTTCGGAAAATTCGATACCTGCACCGTTTCTGCATACGGAGATCACACCCTTATCGGAAGCAATATCCACCGCTACTTTATGGATGTCAAAATCTGCCTCCGCATATCCGATCGCACACAGAATACGTCCCCAGTTTGCGTCCTCGCCAAACATGGCACATTTAAACAATGGGGAACGGATTACACTCTTGGCAACAATGATCGCGGTCTCCTGATCGGGCGCACCCTTGACACTGCATTCTAAGAGCTTGCTCGCGCCTTCTCCGTCCTTTGCAAGCATTCTTGTCATATTCATCATCACAAGATACAGTGCTGTTTTAAACTTCTCATAATCAGCACCCTCTGCAGTGATCTCACTGTTCCCTGCCATCCCGTTTGCCATAACACTGACCATATCATTCGTGGAGGTATCTCCGTCAATGCTTAAGCAGTTATAGGTCACCTTTACGATCTCATCCAATGCCTTCTGGATCATGTCCGCACGGATCGCAACATCGGAGGTCACAAAATTCAGGGTTGTCGCCATATTGGGATGGATCATGCCGCTTCCCTTTGCCATACCACCGACATGACATTTTCTGCCGTCAAGCTCAAATGCGACCGCAACCTCTTTTTTTACGGTATCCGTTGTCATAATGGCGTTTGCCGCCTTTGCGTGTCCCTCTCTGGACAGTCCCTTTGCCAGCTCCTCCACATGTGTTGCGATTGGTTCGATGGGCAGGATCTGACCAATCACACCCGTGGATGCCACAATGATATCTTCCGGCTGAAGCTTTAACTGCCCGGCAGCCAGCACGCACATCTGCTCGGCCTTTTCTTCGCCGTCCGCATTGCAGGTATTGGCATTTTTGCTGTTTACGATCACGGCCTGTGCCAGATGTCCATTCTGCTCCAGATGCTTTTTCGTCACCAGGATCGGTGCACCCTTGACTTTATTGGTGGTATAGACCGCTGCCGCCTGACAGGGCTTCTCGCTGTAAATCATTCCAAGATCATTCTTGTTCGGATCCGGATTCAGTCCGCAGTTACATCCGTTCGCAGTAAACCCGTCTGCTGCACATACACCGCCTTCTACATAAGTATATCCTTCCACTTTCTGCATATTCATGTTTGCTCTCCAGCCTTTCTTCCTCTGTTTCTTGTTTTTTTGATTATAAGCCGTTCCGGTTATTTCTTGCAAGTTTTCTCTGAAAATTATAATAGATGATCAGGATGATGCTTCCGGTGAATATCCATGATACCGGATATACATTCATCAGCATGTCATAGGTCGGGAAGATTCTGAAAACAGTCTGTATCCAGACAATCCGGAATACAACCGTACCCATGATCGTTACAATGGCAGGCTCCAGGGATTTTCCGTACCCGCGCAATGCTGCGCTGCCAACCTCATAGGTTGCCGTAAATCCCTCCAGGGAACATACGTGCCACAGCCTGACTGCGCCAAACGCTGCCACTGCAGCCGTGTTGGTATAGATTCCGATAAAAAAGTCATCCCAGATCAGGAATATAATGCTCAGAATCTGTGTGAAGGAGAAGCCAAACAGCATGCACAACCGGAAGATCTTCCGGCAGCGGTCATTTCTGTCTGCTCCATAGTTCTGACTGATAAAGGTCGTTGCTGCCTGTGCAAATGCCGCCGCAATATCATAGGTAAAATATTCAAAATTAAGCGCCAGTGAGGATCCTGCTATCGCATTTTCACCAAACGTATTGATCCCCGCCTGTATGAATACATTGGAGACCGAGAATACTGCCCCCTGGAATCCTGCCGGTATTCCGATCGTCAGGATCTGACGCAGATAATTCCGGTCCACCTTCAGATCATGAAGATCCAGCTTAAAATCCCCCTCCTGACGAATCAGCAGGAACAGGATCATCCCCGCACTGAGGAGATTGGAGATTGATGTCGCAAGTGCAACGCCTGCAACTCCCAGTCCGAATACAAGCACAAACACCAGATTTAAGATCACATTAATCGTTCCCGACAGCACCATGATAAACATGGGATTTCTGGAATCCCCAAAGCTGCGGAGTACTGCCGAACCGTAATTATAGATCACCATAAAAGGGATCCCCGCAAAATAAATATAAATGTATAACAGTGCCTGCGGCAATACGGTTTCGGGTGTTCCGGAAAGCTTCAAAACCGGCATTGCTATGACCATTCCTGTGACCATCAGTAAAACACCCAGAATCATGGCAAAAGCGATTACGGTATGTAAGATATCGTGGATTTCTTTTCTTGCATTACGACCGATCGCCATTGCAAGGACTGCATTCGGTCCGACCGACAGACCGACGATCAGATTAACAAAAATTCCGACAAGCGCAACGCAGCTTCCGGTTGCTGCCAGTGCATCGCCGCCGACAAATTGTCCCACAACTGCCACATCCGCAGAATTAAACAATTGCTGCAAAATACTGCTGAGTGCCAATGGCAGCGCAAACAGGATCAGCTTTCCTGCCAGTGGACCATTTAACATATCCACTTCCCGTGTTATTTTCTTATGTGTATTCATCCCATGTGACCTCACGATGTATTTTTACCGGCTCGGAAAATACCTGCGTTCTCATAGCAGGGATCTCCTTCCAAGCAAAAAAGGACGATCCTGCGGATCGCCCCATCTATGCTGATTGACTTCTTCTTATTTCTGAAGATTGTTCTTTGCAAGTTCTGCAAGTGTAGCAAATCCTGCAGCATCATTAACTGCCATCTCTGCTAACATCTTACGGTTCATATCAACACCTGCATTCTTTAAGCCAAACATGAATTTGCTGTAGGATAAGCCATTCATTCTTGCTGCAGCATTGATACGTGCAATCCATAACTGTCTGAACTGACGCTTTCTCTCTTTACGTCCTGCATAAGAAGATGTTAAAGCTCTCATGACAGACTGTTTTGCAACACGATACTGTTTGGATCTTGCGCCTCTATATCCTTTTGCAAGTTTTAATACTCTGTTATGTTTTTTCTTAGCGTTCATTCCGCCTTTAATTCTTGCCATGTCTTTATGTCCTCCTTATGACTTATAAATACGGTAAAATCTTCTTCATATTCTTAACGTTCGTAGAGTCAGTCATAACCGGCTTTCTTAACTCTCTCTTCTTCTTTGTAGATTTCTTGGTTAAGATATGCTGCTTGTAAGCTTTGCTTCTCTTTAATTTTCCTGTACCTGTTACTTTAAAACGTTTTGCAGCAGCTCTGCTTGTTTTCATTTTTGGCATGTCCATTTTCCTCCTGTTTCTTCTTAGATTACCTCTATTTTAACTGTACACAATTTAGCGTTTTTCAGTTAAAAACATTGCCATTGCCCTTCCCTCTACTTTTGCCGGTTTATCCACTACCGCAACATCGGAAAGGCTCTCCGCGAAATCATCCAGAATGTGTTTGCTGGCATTCATATGTGCCATCTCACGTCCGCGGAAACGCAGCGTTACTTTTACTTTATTGCCTTTTTCAAGAAATTTTCTCGCTGCATTGATCTTTGTATTCAGATCGTTCGTATCAATATTGGGAGAAAGGCGGATTTCCTTGATCTCCACGATTTTCTGTTTCTTTCTGGCTTCCTTTTCTTTTCTTGCCAGTTCATAACGATATTTGCCATAATCAACGATTTTGCAGACAGGCGGCTTCGCTGTCGGTGCGATCTTAACCAGATCCAGCCCTGCTTCTTCCGCAAGCTTCATGGCATCTCTCGGAGACATGATTCCAAGCTGCTCTCCGTTCTCTCCGATAACACGTACTTCTTTGTCTCTGATCTGTTCGTTAATAAATAATTCGCTAATTGCTTTGTCCTCCATCATAAGAAAACATTGATTGTTACATGTTCCACCTTTTTACCGATTCCATCCGGCAACACCGAATACCGCAAAGTAGTTTCGCAACCACAAAAAAAGTGGACAGCACAAGCTATCCACATAATCACCTCAAATGATTGCATATGCCAGAGACATATGCGATTATAAAAGGAAATCTATAAACACCTGTTAAGCCATATGCCACAGGGTGAGAGTGGATACTCTGCTTGCTTTTTACGTGTAAGTTTTCTTACACCGCTAATTACTGTATCATAATGACTGCCCGGTGTCAATCACTATTTTACACTTTCTTCTATGTTTCTTTCAACAAACGGTCCTTTTTTACTCTTATCCTCATATAGTCTCTCATCGGCAAGCTCTGCCAGACTGTTTGGATCAATTTCTTTTCCCATTATAAATTCACACACACCGATAGAAGCCATGACTTCATACGGCTTTCCGGAACAACGGTTACGATCTGTCAGGAAGTCCTTGATGTGCCGTGTGACGGATTCCCCGTCCCCGGTTTCATCCACCAACGCGCAGCCGGCAAACTCATCCCCGCCGATACGTCCTGCAATGCCGCTCTGCCCAAGGGCTGCCTCCAGTGCCTCCGCACAGCTTCTGATCGCATAATTTCCTTCCGCGTGGGTATAGCGGTCATTGATCAGCTTCAGATAATTCAGATCCGCATATACCATAAGCGCCCGTTTTCCCGCATATTTCGGATCTGCCAGCATGGTCTTAAGCTTTGTGACGAATCCACGACGGTTTAAGATTCCGGTCAGTTCATCCTTATTGGAAATATCATCCAGAATCAGATTTTCCCTCTCTAACTTCTGCACCATTTCCTCTTTATCTTCTAACAGCTTTTCCTGCGTGGAAAACAGCTCCATAATCTTAATGGCAATGCTGATCTGATAACACAGCATTTCCACATAATGAAAATATTGATAAGGTATATCGCATACCAAAATGCCATACTGCAATTCACGCGAATAAATGTCAATAATGATATACGTTTTTCGTTCCTCAGAATAATAAGCATTGCTGAACAGCTCATCCATAGAGATTCTCTGCTTTGCACGCGGCAGCTCCTCTGCCTGTTCCCCCTTTTTATATGCCCGCAGATACATAGCCTCAGGCAGTCTCCAGGAATGATCCTGATGATACGGTATCGGCTTATTGATCATATAAAGAAAATAACTGCTTACATTCTTTAAAGTCAGGGCATGCAGGATCTTGGTATAGTTCTGATTACTGCTGCTGCCAAACATCAGCATGTCGCGGCTTACAATATTCATGGTATGGTTCATGTCCACCATCATGGATAATTTCTTCAGATACTCAGTCTCTTTTTCCTCCGAAATTGCTTTCTTACGGACTTTTACACCGCTTGCTGACTCTCTTACCACAAAAGCAGTATCTACCAGAAAATGTTTTTCGGGCAATTTTATTTTGGAACCGTCTTCTCCATCCGCTGCATTCTTATCACGTTCTGTCAGCATATCATGACATTCCACCATGGCACGGTAGCCCAATACTGAGGCATCCGCACGCACCGTCGCAAGAGGCGGCTCCATAAATGCAGCATCCTCGATATCGTCAAAACCCAGCACACAGATGTCTTTTCCGATCACAAACTGATATCTCTGGAGGACGCGGTACACGGTCTTTGCCATCGCATCATTGGCACATACAATCGCATCCATATCCGGATTATTCATCAACAGCTTTTCCACTTCCGTAATACACTTGTCGCTGAAATCACCGTAAGCAATCTTCCGCTCCTCTACGGGAATTCCCTTTTCCGTCAGTACATCCTTATATACCTGCAGACGTTCCCTTGCATCATCATTATCGGTATCTCCGGTCAGCATGCCAATGTGTGTGCGCTGGCGCTCTTCGATCAGGTAACGGATGCCCGCTTCAAGTCCATGAACATTATCATACTTGATTGAGGAATAGCCTTCTTCCTCAGATGCAATCAGTAGTACCGGAACATCACCGAAGCTATGCAGGATCTTCCTGCACTGTTGTGCACTTGTGCGGTATCCGATCGTACTCAGGCACAGAAGCACCATATCCAGAGACTGTCCCTGCGCATAGGAGATCAGATAATTATACTGATATTCATATTTCTGATTTTGATCAGCCTTGTCATGTTCTGCCTGACCAAGATATTTTACCGGAAATATGAACAGATTATCATCCGCAAGTTCAGCTGCACGCATTGCACCTTTGCAGATCTGATTCGAAAAATCATCCTCCACATTTCCGACAATCAAACCAACATTATAGCGTTTTTTCATTCATTCGCCTCTTTTCCCATGCAGGATCCAAGCATTCGAAACTCCTGCTGAAAAATACAATACTCTTTATTTCCTGCCTCAAGCTCCTTCAGACATTCCTCATAATCCATGAAGCGCACCGCTTCGATCTCGGATTGCTGCAGCTTAAGTTCCTCTGTTTCTCCATCCCACTCATATACAAAAACCGCGCTGATCTGCCTGTCTATAAAAGGCTTCCCATAAAATACCTGATCTTTTTCAAGCCGGATATAATCTAACAGTTTCAATTCTTCCGGCCGTACGGTAAGTCCCAGTTCTTCCTGAAGTTCTCTGACTGCAGACTCTCTGAAATCACTGCCCGCAGGAATGTGCCCCGCTGAAGAGATATCCCAACAACCCGGAAAAGAATCCTTATCCTTACTCCGCTTCTGAAGAAGTACATTCATCCCGCCATCCGGGCGCTTCTGTATGATCCAGACATGGGAGGTCGCATGCCATGTACCGTAAGCATGAACCAGACTCCGTTCCCTCGTCTGTCCCGTTTTCTGCCCGGACTCATCAAGCACATCCAGCAATTCCATTTTTTCTCCGTTCAATACTGCCTGCTCCAGACGGTCTCCCCGATAAACAAGTTTTAACGAAAAAAACGGTTCCTTTCTGATTAACAGATCAAAAAAAATCCTGTCACCTTCCCAAAGGTTCAGTGACAATACATCCTGCTTCGGTACCCAGACCAGTTCCCCTTCATTGCACTCCTGAATCTTTCCTTCATATGCGGTTGCCGTATATAAACACATATATTCACAGATTGGCTGGCTCACTGTCTGCTTCGCATCATTTTCCCGAAAGCAGAAGGTTACGATTCCCCGAAACTGCCATTTTGTCAATCGCAGCCCGGTTTCTTCATATGCCTCCCTGAGCAGGCAGTCCTCCGGGCTTTCCTGTTCTTCAAAGTGTCCTCCGATCCCGATCCATTTGTCCTGATTTACATCATTCTTCTTTTTGGTACGGTGCATCATCAGATACGCATCTTCTGTTTCTATGTAACATAATGTTGTCAGTTCCATATTTGGCTTCCTCACGTATCGTGATCTCTTCCTAGGACATTTTTCCTATGCTTTTATCATATCAAATATTCTGACTTTCGCAAGATGTATCTCACAAAAAACACAAAAAAAGGATACCTGAAACGATCCGTTCCAGATATCCCCTTCATTGCGGTTACTTTGTTATCTTTCCATGGAGAACGTATCACACTCTGTGTCCCTGCAACTGCATGCATTGCTGCCACCGATATTTACGCTCTGTGCATGGCACTTATAATCACTGTTGTGAATACATTTGCATGCTTCACAATCAATACTGATTGTTTTGCTCGGATGATCCAGCGCACTCTTATAGCTGTCACGGCTTTTGTCTACAAAGCTTTCGCAACAGGTATCCACGATCTTCTCCGCCTGGCTTCCGCCAACCATGATATCACCCTTACTGCAGTAATGATCCTTATTATAGGTACAGTTGACTGCCGCACATTTTAATTCTGCCATTTTTCATTCCTCCTGCATCTTTCTTCGTGTAACGAATCCAATACGTTACCTCATTATTGTTGTCTGCAGGAAAAATTTTATTCCAAACAAAATTTATTTTGCGTTTTCTTCTGTTACCTCTTCCTTACGGATCTCCTTGGTGCGGATCTCCTTACAGATCTGGTCGATAAACTCGCTAAGCGGTTTTTGTCCCTCATCTCCGACAAAACGGCTTCTGACGGATACCAGTCCCTGTTCCTCTTCCTGCTGTCCTACTACCAGCATATACGGAAGCCTTGCCAGTCTTGCCTCACGGATCTTGAAGCCGATCTTTTCAGAACGGTTATCTACGGTAACATCCACGTCGTTTGCTGCCAGTTCCTTACGGATTTTTTCTGCATAATCCGCATATTTGTCAGAGATCGGAAGGATTCTTACCTGCTCCGGGCACAGCCATGTCGGGAATTTTCCGGCATATTTTTCAATCAGCCATGCAAGCGTTCTTTCATAGCATCCAAGAGAGGTTCTGTGAATGATGTAAGGACGAACCTTATTGCCGTTCTGATCAATATAATACATATCGAATTTTTCTGCAATCGCACAATCCAGCTGAATCGTGATCATGGTATCTTCCTTACCATATACGTTCTTTGCCTGGATATCGATCTTCGGTCCGTAGAATGCTGCTTCCCCGTCTGCTTCCGTAAACGGAACATTCTTCTCGTTTAATACCTGACGCAGGGCATTCTGTGTGGATTCCCAATAATTCTCATCTCCAAGATATTTTTCCTTATTAGCGGGATCCCATTTTGACAGACGGAAGGTTACATCCTTCTCCAGTCCCAATGTACTTAAAATATAATATGCCAGATTAAAGCAGTTTGCCAGTTCCTCGTCTGTCTGATCCGGACGGATTACATTATGGCCTTCAGAAATCGTAAACTGGCGCACACGGGTCAGTCCATGCATTTCTCCGGAATCCTCATTACGGAACAGAGTAGAAGTCTCACCCATTCTGTAAGGCAGGTCACGATAGGATTTCTGCGTATTTTTATATACATAATACTGGAACGGGCAGGTCATGGGACGAAGTGCAAATACTTCCTTATCCACTTCCTCATCTCCCAAAACAAACATACCGTCCTTATAATGATCCCAGTGTCCGGAGATCTTATACAGATCACTCTTTGCCATCAGCGGAGTTCTGGTACGGACATATCCCCACTCCTTATCCTCCAGATCCTCAATCCATCTCTGCAGCTTCATGATCATCTTGGTTCCCTTCGGTGTAAACAACGGAAGTCCCTGACCGATCACATCAACTGTCGTGAAGAGTTCCATCTCTCTTCCGAGCTTATTATGATCACGGCGTTTTGCATCCTCCAGTTTCTCCAGGTGCTCATTCAGTTCTTCTTTTTTATTAAAAGCCGTACCATAGATTCTCTGTAAACGTGCCTTGGAGGAATCACCTCTCCAGTATGCCATGGAGGATGAGATCAGCTTGAATGCCTTAATTCCTTTTGTACTCATCAGGTGCGGTCCTGCACACAGATCCACAAACTCACCCTGATCATAGAAAGAGATCTCAGCACCTTCCGGAAGATCTTCGATCAGCTCTACCTTGAACGGTTCGCCTTTTTCCTGCATGAATTTGATTGCTTCCGCTCTTGGAAGAGTAAAACGTGTTATCTCATGTCCTTCCTTAATGATCTTCTTCATCTCTGCTTCCAGATTATCCAGATCCTCTCTTGAGAACGGATCTGCCTCAAAGTCATAATAGAATCCGTCTTCGATCGCAGGACCGATTGTTACCTTTGCATTCGGGAACAGTCTCTTGACTGCCTGTGCCAATACATGGGATGTGGTATGACGAATTACCTTTAATCCTTCCGGATCGTTTGCTGTAACAATATTCAGTTCGCAGTCTTTGTCGATCACGGTACGCAGATCCTCAACCTTACCGTCAACCTCTCCGGCACATGCCACACGTGCCAGTCCCTCGCTGATATCAGCAGCGATCTCATATACGCTCATTGCATGATCGTATTCTTTTACACTTCCGTCTTTTAATGTAATCTTCATGGCTCTTCCAACTCCTTTTTATTTCTCTTTTTTCTTTACATTTCCATTGTTTCCGTTATTCCGGTTGCCGCTGCCGTTTCCGCTTCCGAGGCTCAATGACCAGCTCCAGCCGGTCGCCATTTTGGCCGTAAGCATTCCGATTACCATACCGCCAAAGATACATGCGGCAGCACCAAGCACCAGTTCCCTTTGGGTAACGGTCGTTGTCTGTGACAGTTTTTCCATGGTCTCATTCCACTTCATACACTTCCTCCTGTAAGAACATCACCTGTCGCCTCGCAATACACTGCACCGCTTTTACATCGCAGCCAGCGACATTTTCCTCTGCAAAAAAAGTCCCCGACATTGCCTACACAATGTCAGGGACGTATCATTACGCGGTTCCACCCGGCTTGCAGAAAAAAATCTTTCTGCCTCTCATTTCTCATAACGCCGAGCAGCGGGCTCTATTAAAGCCACTCAGGGGTGGTCTTAAACCGGTTCCTGCCAGGTGCTTCCAGCTCGTTTTCACGGCACCATTCTCTGGGACATTCTCCTGTTTACTTTCCCCATCAACGTATTATCCTGCTGTTTTTTTGATATTGCTATTCTATTCCAAAATTTTCGGAATGTAAAGTACTTTTCTGACTTAAATTCTGTAAAATCCTGCAGATTTTGCCGGAACAGTCACTTTACCATCCTGCGTGCCAATCTCTCCACCAAAGCTGTATATAGTTTGTTTTATCTCATAGTTTCCCTCAAATGAAACCTCTTTATCCGCGGGATTGATCACCACTAAGATGCGCTCTGTTTCCGTACTTCTGATATAGGCAAACGGATAGCTGTCTTTTTCGGCGTATACGAACTCGATCTCGCCCTTGCTCTGCAACGCAGCATGCCCCTGTCTGATTCCGATCAGCTTCTGTACTTCATGATACAGCGAATCCGGATCCTGCATCTGTGCCTGTACGGTCGGTCGATCCGCACTTTCATCCTGCGCGATATACAGTTTTTCCTTTGGCGCACTGCTGAATCCTGCATTGACACCATCATCCCATTGCATTGGTGAGCGGGAGCCGGTTCTCTCATAACCGCCTTCCACGGAGGTCAGCCCGTACACATAACGCATTCCGATCTCATCCCCGTAATAGATAAATGGTGCGCCCGGCATGGATAGTAAAAATGCAAATGCCACTTTCAGTTCATCCCCATGGATCGTCTTGGCAAGACGCCCCATATCATGATTTCCGGACGGAATGCAGATCAGTCCTTTCTTTTCGGACTTTTCATAATTTTCCAGATATTTTTTTACAAACTCCGAAATATCTCCTTTGCCTTCCGATGAAAAATACGGATGATCGCAACGGAACAGATCATTATAATGGGATGGACCGAAATGCAGCAAAAAGTCCATATGGAATCCGCCCTGGAGGGACTTATCCGGTTCTCCCCACTCAGATACCATTGCAGCTTCCGGAAATTCCGCATCCAGAAAAGCACGTACTTTTTTCCAGAGTGCGATCGTTCCCTTTCCATCCTCATCCAGCTTGACCAGAGAACCTGCCATATCCACACGGAATCCGTCACATCCCATCTTCAGCCAGAAACGCATAATATTCTTCAGTTCTTCCAGAGTTGCACGCGGTCCTTCATCTTCCACGGACTGCTGCCACGGTTTTTCCGGTTTGTAAAAGCCATAATTTAATGCCGGCTGATGCGAAAAGAAATTAACCGCACATGCTGCATCCCTGTCGGAGATTCCCCTGATGCAGCCCATGCCCTGCGGCTCTTCCCACACACTGTCGGTCCATACATAGCGGTCCGTATAAGCGTTTTTCTCTGCTTTCATGGATTCCCTGAACCATGGGTGCTCTGTAGAAGTATGCCCCGGCACCAGATCTAACAGGATATGCATATCCCGTTTATGCACTTCTTCAAATAATCTCTTCAGATCCTCATTGGTTCCGTAACGCGGCGCCGCCGTATAATAATCTGAAATATCATAGCCCGCGTCCCCAAAGGGTGATGTGAAACAGGGGTTCATCCAGATCGCATTACACCCCAGCTCCTTAATATAATCCAGCTTTTCGATAATTCCCTGAAAATCTCCGATCCCGTCCGCATTGGAATCCTTAAAGGACTGCGGATAGATTTCATAAAAAATTGCCTGATCAAGCCACTTTGCCATATTTCATTCTCCTTTTTCCGATTACTGCTTTTTTCCATTTAAAAGTGGCACGGACACCCATCTGTTAAAGAAAGAGATGACCGGTCCGAGTCCGCAGACACATAATACCATGCCGATCCCCACAACACCGTTTGCCAGAAAACATACAAGCGCACAGGTTCCATCCGTTAAAATACGACACGCAAAATACGGCAGATGAAAGCGTTCTCTTCCGATCACCGACAGCGAATCATAGGGTGCGATTCCGGCATCCGCGGTCTGATACACCGAGCATGCAAGACCTGTTACAATCACACCAAGTAACGCCAGGAGTACTTTCTGCCATATTTCCTGCGGGGTTCCCAGATTATGGAATACAGGATACATGAAGTCCACAACCGGTCCCAACAACAGCCAGTTAACTAATGTACCCGGTCCTATGTACTGTCTGCCCCAGATGATCTCGATCGCAAATACAAAACAATTAATCAGAATCAGGAATGTACCATACGTCAGCCCCAGTACCGCGGCAAGTGCCATGTTCATGCCTGTATAAGGATCGTTGCCTGTTCCCGACCATTTTAAAATACAGATGCCCACGGCAAGAATCAGATTTCCAATGAGCATTCCCGCCCATCTTTTGGGTGTCAGTTCCTTTAATCTATCACGAAAATTCATTTTTCTGTCCTAATCTTTCTTCCTACTCACTGCTCTGACAGCGGATTTTCTTTCATATAAGTAAGCAGCTCATCCACTGTTGTAAATGCCATTCCGGTTACGGTATCCGCACAGCCGTAATAGATTGTGATTCGTCCTGTCGCTGCATCCGTCAGTGTTGCACACGGGAATACCACATTGGGTACATCTCCCACACATTCATAATACTCATAGGGTGCAAGAATATAATCTTTACTTCGTCCAAGCACTTTCCATGGTTCATCCCGGTCAAGCAGTGCCACACCCATCCTGTATACAAATCCGTTACAGGTGGTGATAACACCATGATAGATCAGCAGCCAGCCCTCATCCGTTTCGATCGGAACCGGTCCCGGTCCGATCTTTGTGCTCTGCCATGCGGATTCATCACCTTTTACCGTACTCATAACATGACGGTGGTGTCCCCAGAACTCCAGATCCGGACTCTGACTGCAGAAGATATCCCCAAACGGTGTATGTCCCGTATCGGAAGGCCTTGACAGCATCATATAACGGTCATGGATCTTTCTCGGGAACAGCACCCCGTTTCTGTTATACGGCAAAAAAGCATTCTCAAGCTGATAAAAGGTCTGAAAATCAAAGGTATATCCGATTCCGATTGTCGGTCCATGATAGCCGTTACACCAGGTAATGTAATACCGGTCCTCTATATAGCACACACGCGGATCATAACGATATTCCCTGTTGGTGATCTCCTGATCCTCTCCCCTGAAAACGATCGGCTCATCCTGAATCGTCCAATGAATTCCATCCTCTGAAAATCCGGCGAATATATCCATACTGACAGACCTGCTGTCACAGCGGAAAACTCCCGCAAAACCATTTTTATACGGAACAACCGCACTGTTAAACACACTGTTAGATCTCTTGATTGCATCCCGGCCGATGATCGGATTGTTCTGATAGCGCCAGACCGGAAGCCGGTATCCCTCCGGTTTATCCTGCCATGGAATATTCGGCAGGTCATTTCCTATAATTCTGCTCATAATCTCCCCCCATTTATCATTGGTATTTCCTGTTTCTTCACTATGTATTAGTTTAACATTTTTTATCAATGAAAACTATAATCATATCACACAAAAATCGTATAAAATCCTACAATTTTATCCGGTGTTCAATATCCCCGACCTCGTACCGGTAAAAATCAGAATAGAGACTGTATGAGATCTGTGGCAACTGTCTGTAGTGCAGTTTTCCGCCACAGCCTGTCAATTCAAATCCCTCCGGGGTGCAGACAATCCTCCACAAAAATAAGCTTATTCTGCCTATGCAGAATAAGCCCATCAATTAAACTTTTTCCCTTTTATCAGTTCCGGTACTGCTCCTGTTTCATTTTCTTTTCCAGCTTTGCGACAAGACTCTCATAATACCGCAAAAGTTCCGGAACCATTCTGAGTTCTGTGTCATCAAATCTCTCAAGGATTGCGTAAATCTCATCATCATAAACTTCCCTTGATTTATTTACACTATCACACAGAAATTCATCCACACTGGAATCCAGGGCGTTGGAAATATCCACCAATTTTTCCAGTCCCACCTTGGTTCTTGCATTTTCAATATTGCTGATATGCTGAACTGACAGATCCACTTTCTCCGCCAGTTCCGCCTGTGATAACTTCATTGTTTTTCTCTTTGTTCTGACTCTGATTCCCAGGTCTCTATAATCAACCGCCATATAGCACCTACTTTACAAATATATACTCTTTACAATTATATATTCCTATCTTACCCATATGGCTGTTCGAATAGAATCTACTAAATCAATATTTTATCTTACAAATTATAATATTTGTGACAATATTTTCGCAATATCAGTTCATACCGCATGCAAGCCGGATCAATACCTGCGTCATCTTCTCCATATCCTGAATGCAGGTATATTCGTATCTGCTGTGATAATTTCTGCCCCCGGTGCACAGGTTCGGGCAGGGAAGTCCCATATAGGACAATCTGGCACCATCCGTTCCGCCCCTGATCGGCAGGATCTTCGGTTCCACCCCTACTCCCCTCATTGCCGCCTTTGCATCCTCAATCAGCTCCATATGCGGTTCTATTTTTTGCTTCATGTTGTAATAGGAATCCCGGCATTCCACACTAACAAGCTTTTTCCCATACTTTTCGTTAAGCTGCTCCGCTGCCGCCAGCATGGTTTTCTTCTTCTGTTCAAACAATTCCATGGAATGATCCCTGATCAGATAGGATAAGGATGCCTGTTCTACGCTGCCGTTCATGGCACACAGATGATAGAATCCCTCATACCCCTCTGTTTCCTCCGGGATCTCATGCTCCGGTAAAAGAGCATGATATTCCATCGCAATACGCTGTGCGTTCAGCATCTTGCCCCTGGCATCTCCCGGATGCACATTTCTGCCGACAATGGATACCGTAGCACCTGCCGCATTAAAATTCTCATACTCTATCTCGCCGATTGCTCCACCATCCACTGTATATGCCATATCCGCATCAAATCTCTGCAGATCAAAATGATCGGTTCCACAGCCGATCTCTTCATCCGGTGTAAATGCAATACGTATCTCCCCGTGAAGCACCTCCGGGTGTGCACACAGATATGCCGCCATTGTCATGATCTCTGCAACTCCTGCCTTATCATCCGCGCCAAGCAGAGTGGTTCCATCAGTAACGATCAGGTCCTTTCCGACATACTGTGTAAGCTCCGGCATTTCCGCCACCCGCATCACGATATTTTTTTCCTCATTCAATACAATATCGCCGCCATCATATTTTTCTACGATGCGCGGTTTTACATTCTCGCCGCTTACCTCCGGCGAAGTATCCATATGTGCGATAAATCCCAGTCTGTGGCTTTCCTGCATCCCTTGGCTGCTCCCATTTTCCGGTTTTCTGTTGTTTGCAGGAATCCGTGCATATACATAGTAATGCACACTGTCATAACAGACATCCGTGATTCCCATACTCTGAAGTTCCTCACTCAGCCGCTTTGCCAACACATGCTGCTTAAGAGTAGAGGGCTGTGTCTGTGAGATCTCACTTGACTGTGTATCTATCTTTACATATTCCAAAAATCGTTCTATTACATCGGACATCACCGTTCAGCCTCCCCGCACAGTTCCTTTATCTGAGCATGCGCTGCCTGAATTTCCTCGTTGGAAAAACCGGCCTTCCTGATAATCTCTTCATCGATTCCCGCCAGCAGCAGCTTGCGTAATGTTTCTATTCGTCCCTCTTCACGTCCTTCTTCACGTCCTTCTTCACGTTCTTCCTTCCGAATCAATTCTTCTCTCTTTTCCCATGAAAAATCCAGATGCGTCATCTTCCTCACCTCATCCTTCCTGCTTTCAAAAAATTCCTTCAGCACATCATGTTCGATACAGTCATCAATCGCCCGTTCTACTGCATTTTCTCTTGTTTCTTCTCTATCCCTGTACTCCCGTACCTTTTCAACAAAATAAGTGTACCCGCCCAAAACATTTGCCTGTTTTTTCAATTCCTCGTTGTGACTTGGATTGATATTGTATACCTTGCAGACGACCTCGATCTCCGGTTCTTCCGCAACATGGCAAAATGCCTGTGAAAGCCGCATTTCTTCATACTCCGGTCGTGTCTGCATTCCATTATAAAACACAACAAAATGCGGTGTTGGGATCCTGATCATCTTTCTGCCAAATAAATCTTTTCCATTTTCCTTTATCCACTGTTCCAATGAATTGACATAATACACCAATCCCCGGAGCGGCATATTCGGGTTATAGGTGGACTGATGTTCATAAAAGCTGATATTCATATCAATGATAAACGCCGCATCATTCCGGATCGATAGAGACACTCCTCTCTCCAGCCGCACCATCTCCACCTGTTCCGGATCCGTATAAGCAGATCCATTTAAGGCATTATAGACCTCCAAGGCATACCTCTTGTCTTCCATCAGCATGGAAAACACATCACTTTTGTACTCTCTGTTTTCGTTCATAGTACTCCTTTCCCGCAGGAGACATGAACCAAACATTTTCCATCGTTTCTTAGGGACTCCTGCTGTTTTCAATATGATAAAGCATGGATTCCTTTTTCGATTCGATAGAAGTGATCAAGACACGCGTTTTCGCGCAAAAGAAAAGATGCTTTGAAGTTATTTTACCATTTTCAAAGCATCTCATGCAATTATTTTTCTTACTTTCCGGAAAAGTCTATGCCCGCCTCTTTTCATCGCCGTATAAACGGGATATTCAGACATAATTGAAGCCCCGGCGCCTCTGTCCACCATGGACAAAATTGCCGGGGCATACCCATTTCTCTGGCTTGTTATGTTTTGTTCCTTCCTACTGCGGGATCTGCAGTTCCCATCTCGCATATATCAGGTTCGGATTTTTGATCAAGTCACTGTTCGCTGCTACGATCGCAGAAACGGTGCTGCCATGCTTTTTCGCGATCATCCAGAGATTGTCGCCTTTCTGTACGATGTAGGTCACCATTCCCGGACTGACCCTGCTCTCGTCATACCCGATCATGTAAACAGAGAGATGGTCGGTTTTCCAGCTCACCCGCTTCTCTACCGGATCATAGCCTGTTTCACAGCTTGTCCTGTTACCGTTCTCATCCACATAATAAACCACGATTCCTTCTGCCTGTTCACCCGGAAGCAGTTCATAGGGAACATGGACCGTAATCTCACCGCCCATGTCGGAAATGTTCCTGCCACCGCTTGTGACGGTAATCTTCCATGCCGGACGACCGTCCACTGCTTGCTGCTGCTCGTTGTTCAAGCTGTTATCCGTGGTGCGTGTAATAGAGATAGCCAGATCGGTTCCATTCATCTGTGCAATCTTTGCGTCCAGTGCCTCCGCGTCAAATTCAATGGATGTACCATCCGTCAGGACAATCTCAAGGCTTTCCGCATCATTGTCCGGATCGTTCACTGCCTCTGCAATCTGTTTTACTACGTTTGCAGGGAGTTTTACGGTATCCACCTCTTTCTCCAGTACGGAGAAGTCAATGGTCACAACGCCTGTTTTCACATCATCCCCGATGACGGTGTTCAGTATTGAGAGGTCAACATGTTCAATGGTGGCAGTTGTTCCGCTGACTGCCACATCCACCCGGATGGTCTTTTCATCACCGGACACAGAAACGGTCACACGGGTGACAGGAATGCTGTCGCCGGAGCCGTTGCTGCCCACGGTATTGGAGCCGTTACCGCTGCCGGAGCTGCTGCCTGAATTGTTGCCTGAATTACTGCCACCGTTGTTCTTTTTCGGGATGACGGTACCGTCTTTGATCTTGGTATTACAGCCCAGACAATAGGTGTCACCTGTATAACCATCCGCATCGGTAGTAGCCTCCACACTGTCGCGTACCTCTGTTCCGCCGGTGTGATTGCTCATATCCTTATCTCCGTAGAGCCCGGCACAGATGTCGCAGACAGCCGGTGACTGGCAGGTAGCTGTTCCGCCGGAGCAGCTATTTCTTTCGGTGTGACTGCTGTTTTTTTCACAGGTACGGGTATGCGTTCCATCACCGTTTGATATCCATGCGCCCCAGACATGGGTATGCTCTAAGGCAGGCGCAAGCTCATATCCGCATTCCGTACAGGTCTGGGGTGCTTCCTCAGTTGCTGCCGGACCGGGTGTATGCGCTGCCGTCTCAGCGGAGATACCGCAACAGGTATACTCTTTCCAGTGATTGCTCCCGTCTGACTTCCACTCATCACCCAGGGTGCCGCTGTGTCTATCCGGGTTTTTATCCCCGCTTTCAAATGTCTCCGTGCCTTTGTTGCCGCAGATGCAGGACTTATAATAAATTGTTCCGGATATGCAGGTCGCTTCAGACTTCCGATACCCTTCCATCGCAATCTCCTGATCATAGATATGTGCAGCAGTATCATTTTGGCCCCTACAGATCGCACAGCTATGCCAATGGTTGGAAGAATCTGTGCTCCAATCCGTACTCCAGTTGTGTTCACACACAATGAGTCTAGCGGTACTTCCACTACTACTAACGACTACGCTGATCGGAGTTTCATTGTTCTCGTATTGAAATTTCTCCGGATCGACATCATCTTTGCTGCTCCACTGAGTTATCTGAACATAGCTGGTACTATCCGGTGTTATTTCCGTCGTCACGCCGATTTTGCCACCGGTCAGCTTGTCCACAATGGTGATATATCGGTTTTTCGGCAGATAGACATTGTTGTCTGCACTGCCTTTTTTGTTACCGTTTATACTCACACCACCGGAAATTTTGAATGTAATACCATCAAAATACACCCCACCGCCATTCTCGGTCGCAGTATTTCCGGTAATGCTGCCACCGTTTATAGTAAGACAGCCATCGACTATACAAATACCGCCACCATTTGTTGCGCTATTGTCAGAAATTTCCACCGAATCGGAGATAGTCAGGATATCGCTACCATAAGTACTATAGAAATACACTCCGCCGCCTTTTGCGCCGTTGTTATTTTTAATCACGGTGCTGCCGGATATAGTAAGCGGGACATTCGTGCATATACCTCCACCATCTCCGATCGCCGTGTTGCCGCTGATCGTGCCGCCATATAACTTCGAAGATCCGGATCCCCATACCATCACGCCACCGCCGCTTTTATCCGATGTATTGTTGCTGATCGTGCCGCCGTACATGATAAACTTACCGCCGAGCACACCACCGCCGCCATAATTAGATGCTGCGTCAACATGGTTATCACTGATCGTGCCACCATACATGGTAAATGTCCCCCTGCTTATTTCCACACCGGCGCCATCTTCCTTCTTGTCGGAAGTACCTACATGATTGCCGCTGATCGTACCGCCATACATGGTAAATGCAGCGTCTCCGGCGTTATATCCAGATCCAACTTTCACGCCTTTTCCAAGTACATTGGCTGAATGGGTGATCGTGCCGCTGCTCTGGCAGTTACACAGTATAAATTGCGCATTACCATTGACCTGAATGACTGTGCCACTGCTTGAATTTGTGATACTATGACCATTCAGACAGAGATAAAGCGTATAGGTCGCCTCTACTTTAAAAGTAGCAGTTCGTTCCACGTTGTCCGCCAGATAGACATAGGCGGTGTTATTAGAATCATATGTAATCTCACTTGTTCCATCCCACGCTTCCCATGCGACAGCTTCACATGTGCCCGTGTGGTCCCCAATATCTGTATGCGTTGCGCCGCAGATCGGGTGGCTGTGCTCCGTTCCATCCAGTACCGCCACGCCGCCAAACTCCACCGTCACAGTGAGGGCGGGCACATTTTCTGCCAGCGCATAACCATCGGGCAGTGCTGCGGTGAATCTGTAGCTGCCGGTATAGGCTCCAGCCTCAGGATAGTTGTCACAGCTCCAGCCGTCCAGTGTGACCGTCTCCGTGCCGTTCTCCGTATCGGCAGTGATCTCCGTTGGGAGCATGTCCACAATTTCATCATAGAGGACCGTATTTTCTGCACCGGCTCCGGACAGGGCAAGGATACCGCTGGCAGGGTCAAGAACCTCCAGTACATCCACCCAGTTCCACGCCGTGATCTCGGTCAACGCGCACAATTCACAGACATAGGTGCAGGGGTGTCCCTCCACTTCCGGAACATATCCGCAGATTTCGTCATGCTCATGGGCGCAGCCCAATTCCTGCACAATACAGCCGCTTTCCACACTGCAAGCATGATCGCACTCAGTAGGTTCCACATCCTCGGACGGCATTGTCTCCCCAATGGCCCCGGCATCAGGGTCCGTCGTCCCATTGCCCGAAACGCTATCGTCCCATACCGGATAGCAATCCTCCGTATGTATATGGTTACAGCTTATAACCTCGGTATAGCACTCCGCTCCATGCTCGTGAGCACAGGGGTTTTCCGCGCTCGCCTCCACATAGCCGCAGATTTCGTCATGCGCCGTGTGGTGTTCGCACAAACCACCTATACCAATGGTCGTGTCATTGCTCTCTGCGGCAAGGGACACCGCAGGCAGCATCCCCGTCACAAGGCAGACCGAAACAAGTATGGAAAATATTTGTTTCCCTATCTTCATCGTTTCTTCACTCCTCGCTCTCTCTAAAGTTCATACTGCCTCGCAGTAACCAAAGGCAGTCATGCAGACCCGCACCACAAGGCTCCATGTTCACTGTCTGACTTGACATCGGCGCGAGTTTTCTTATAATGACATTATAATACGTTCACCCATGAACGAATCAAGATGTGTAGGAGAAAAAATCATGGAAAAGGATACAAAAAATTTTTATCAGATCACCGAGGCAGCACATGCCTGCGGCGTTTCCCGCAGCACGCTGATGCGCATGGAGGAAAAGGGGCTGCTTACTCCCGCCTATATCGCACCGGAGAGCAGACGGCGGTACTACGACAACCACAATGTCGCCCGTATTTTGCAGATTGAAAAACTAAAGTCCATGGGTTTGAGTGCAGAAGAAATTACAGACTATTTTACCTGCGGCGGCGAAGTATCAAAGCCGCTTGCGGTATTGGAGAACCGTCTGCGTGACCTCCGCCGCAGTGTGGAAGAGCTGCGACTGCGTGCATCGGAGGAACCACGAATTTCCATTGAGATGATGTGTCTGCCCGCAGTGACCTGCCTGCTGCGGCAATGCACGGGGCATACCATTGCAGAAAAGTATGCCGATATGTATGAATTTTACAGTGCGTGCATCCGCCGTAGCTGTATACTCTCCGATGAGCCACTTTTCACGATCTCGGAGAGAAAAGATTATTTGGAAGGATATATCAGCAACCAGCCCTATCCTTATACCGTCTGTGTTCCCGTGCGATTGGAAAGCGCACCTGCGGACGCGGTGGTGCTGCCGGAATGCCGGGTGCTGTCAGTGTTGTACTGTGGCGATTATTCCGGTATAGACGAGGCATGGCTGGCACTGGGCCGTGAGGTGAAAGCCCGCAAACTGACGCCCGCAGGTTTTCCGCGCGTTCTGGGCATCGTTGCGCCCTACACGGGTCGCGAGATCGAAACACGGAGATATTGCTCAAGACTTGTCCTGCCGGTGGCGGAGTAAATGACCTTTTCTATTGGTTTAACCAGTTTACAATTTCTTTTTCAGACTGTTCAAACGCAGCCATGCACTCCTTTTTGTGTTTTCCAAAACTCTTATACAGGATTCCGATAAGCGGGATGATCCGGTACAGTTTTCGCTCCCGCTCTTTGTTTGGCATCATTCCTGTGAGATGGCTTACATTAGGATAAATAATACTTCTGTATTCTTTTTCGTAATTCTTTTCTTTCAGATATCGTTCCATATATGATACCGAATATTCCGCCGGCCAGGTAGGTTGATATATGTGTAATATTTCTTTCTGTCCTTAAATAATGAACTGCTTTCTCAAACATTTCCAGCGGACATCTGTCCGGTGATTCCGGAAGTCCCTCCGCGCCATACAAAGAGAAGGCTAACTACCGGCTATTACTATTTTTTAATCATTTTCTTTTTCATCACATGATGTTCAAACTCTACCCATGCTATTTCAGCAAATATTACCATCATAAGAATAATCACCTGAAGCATAACACCATCCAGCTTTTCAATAAAATATACAAAAACTGATAGTGTAATAAAAAGTGCACACCCAAAAATAATAAGATTTCTGCCATGTCTATGGTTCCATTCCGAAACACTCGTCAGTTCATCTTCACGAGGCGGCTTCTCTCCCGTGTTTATTGTTACCGGTTTTTCAGCCCTGTACTGCCTTATTCCAAGTATGATAAAAATAAGTGAATCCAATAATGAAATTACCAAATAAATAATTGTATCAGCCATATTGATCCTCCTGATCCAAAAAGTAATAATTTATCGTGTTTCATTTCCATAACCTGCAAAACATACCTTGTCACAGTTTCTTAGAGCATCGACCTTATAACCTGCACTTGCCCCGTAAAATGAATTTTTTGAGTGTCTTTGTCATAAACGTAATTGATGGGAATGGCTATATTATATCAACAACTTGTTCACCTGACCACAACTGCATTATTTTTCAGAAATGGTAGTATCAAATAAGAATATCCGTACCTTTCTTTTCCCATATCATTACATACTCTTTTTCACCGGTAGCTTCGTCCAGATCTTCATATCGGATTTCAAATTCTTCTCTTTGATAAAACTCTATTGCCCGTGTATTCTTCCGGTACACACATAAATGCAATTCGGTCTTTCCGGCTTTTATATAATTCAGCAGACATTTACCTATGCCCTGCGACTGCATTTCAGCAGAAACAAAAATACCTTCAATATAGTCACCACTTAACCCTACAAATCCTTGTATTTTTTTATCATTCTCATATACATAGACTTCTGACTGTGGCAACATTTCTTTTACCAGATCATAATTTCCTTTCCAATATAGGGCAGGAATAAAATCATGTGCTTTCAAATTGGTTTCCAGCCATAGATCGATGACTCTGTTTATATCTGCTTTCTGTAGTGCTCTAATCATACTCATTCTATTGTTTTTCCCACGACATTTCCGCAAGCAGTTTTTCCTCTATGATCCGCGCTGCACTTGCAACCAGTCCGCTGCAGGGTCTGCTTGCATAGTACTGTGCTGTTCTGGCAGATGGAGCTGCACTTTCTTCTCTCTTCGTTATTCCCAATAACTCCCTGCAGATGATACTGCCGTTTTCTTTTTGAAAGGTATCCGCCAGACTCCGTACTTTTTCATAATTATAGGCCTTGGCCTCCTCATTCATGGGATCCGTATTTCCACACACAAACCCGGCGATCAGTGCCATTGCCGATACCGTTCCGCACACCTCGCGCATACGCCCGATACCGCCGCCCATGGAACAGGACATCCTGAGTGCCGTCTCCCTGTCCATTCCGAATAGATCCGCATATGTTGCAAATACGGACTGGCAGCAGTTATATCCCTCCTCAAATGTTTTTACCGCCTCTTCAACACGACTTTCCATCTTTTCTCCCTTCATGATCCGCATACTGTTAATCCCGGATACCGCTCATAAGAATCCTGTTCTGTATATGAAAAGTGGGAAGCTCTCACTCCCCACTCCATCTCGCTTATAGGATTCTTATTTGTTTCTGCCGCAGCATTTTTTATATTTCTTACCGCTTCCGCAAGGACACGGATCATTCGGGTAGATCTTTGCTTCTTTACGGATCGTTGTAGAGGATTTCTGCTCTTTGTAAAGCGCTTTTCTGGTATCCTCGTCAAAGATCTCATTCCACTGCTCAAGGTTATACAGCCAGTCAGCCTCTGCTGCCACCATGTTTTTGTATAACAGTTCTTTATCAAAGCCGAGACTTACCTCTGTGTCCTCTTCCATCTCTTCGATCGGATTCGGTGTCTTTAAGCTGTCATTGATACCGTCCAGAAAACCTGTCATTGTCATGATATCCACATCATATTTTTCGGCAAGTTCCTTTACCGTTCCTTTGACTTCCTCATCCGGATTTGTCAGAAGCTGCGCATAGATCTCTTTTTCCTTCTGAAAATATGCACCCCATAACTTCTGTAAAGTTCCTTTATCAGCAGTCTCAGAATATGCTGTTTTTCTCCATTTCTCTAATAAAGCCATGTTCTTTCCATCCTTTTTCATTACGTTTTTAAGAACCTTCCGGTTCATACATGCATATAGTATATAACACTTCTATATGAATTTCAAAAACTTTTTCAAAAACTTCCGCTTTTCCTGAATAAGCGGAATATTTACGTTCATACTATGATTAATCATTGGACCCCCTCCATTGATGATTCTACACAAGAGAAACAATAATTTTATCCTCCCCTTTATCAAGGCAGCTTCTTTCGGTCAGACCGGAAGGGGCTGCTTTTTGCAGTTTTTGCAGGGGCGTGCATGTATGCACAATCTCCTGCCTCCATGAACCATTCACTGTTTGCCGTACCTTGGTTGCCTTAACATCAGAAGCATGCTACAATACTCTCAAGTATTGTAAAGTACACGACACATCGTTTATTATACGGAGGTATTTATGGTATCCAAGAAAAAAGAAAGAGGCAAGCAGATTGCTGCCATCATCGGCATTGTCCTACTTGTCTGCATGTATCTCTTATCACTGATCTTTGCGATCTGCAGTTTTCCCGGCGCCGACAGGCTCTTTATGGCAAGCTTATTTGCAACCGTTATCGTTCCGATCCTGATCTGGGTCTACATCTGGATCTATGGCATTGCAACACACAAGAAAACCATCGCATCCACATTTCCGGACGATCCAGCCACATCAGAATCCACTGGGGACATTCCTATTGCAGAAAGCTTCACCACGGCTGATTCTGCGTCCAAAGCAGACTCAGAAAGCTGACAATCGAAAAGTCCGCACCATGATCAGTCCGTTTTGATTAAAAGCTCCTGCAGCGCTGCAAGCATCTGTTCATATCCGGTAAACAGAACGGTATGCCATCCCTGCTCCTTTGCGGCGTCCAGATTTTCCTGCAGATCATCCACGAATACGCATTCTTCCGGCAGGAAGCCATAGCGCTCCTGTAGTAACCGATAGATCTTCGGATCCGGCTTGATCACATGATCCCTGTAAGACAGAATATAGCCGTTCATCTCTTCCAGAAATGCTAACGGCTCTCTGTTTTCCAAATATACTTTTTCCGGAAAATTGGAAAGTGCCAGCACCTGATACCCATTCTGCCGCAGCTTCTTCACAAGCGGAATGGCATAATCTCTTTTTAACACGATTCCTGCCGTGTCATGAAATATCGCTCTGATCTGCGGTTCCAGCTCCGGATCCATGTCAATGAACTTCTGTAGAACTTCCTCATAGCTTAAGATACCCAGGTCCAATTCTCCCCAGAAGCCGCTCTCAAGAGTCGCTCTGCGGATTCGTTCACAGATCTGTTCCGGATCTTTATTTTTTCTGATGAACTTATCAAAACAGAAGTCCACCATCACATTTCCAATATCAAAAATCACTGTTTTTATCATAATACTCCTCACTCCCGAAGATCATCCTGTATCAGCTTTAGCAGGTTTCCTGCCGCTGTTGACAACGGGTTCTTTGAAGAACTGATCAGGCAAAAGCTCCGCTTTGGGATCAGTTGCTTAAAACGCAGTTCAAAGAGCTGTCCGCTCTCCAGATATTCCTGTGCAAAATCACGCATCACGCATCCGACACCCAGACTCCTGAGTGCGAACTGCACGATCATATCACTCGTCGCAAGCTCAAATTCCGGGCTGATCTGGACCTTATGCTCCTGCAAAAAAGTATCCATACAGCTTCTGGTACTCGTATTCTTCTCCAACAGGATCAAAGGCATCTCCTTTAATTTTGAAAATTCCAGCATACGGTTTTTATAACGGATGAAGCCTCTGCCTGCCACAAAGACATCTTCGATCTCTCTCACCTTGATCCGGGTGATATCCTCTCCCGTCTCAAAGGGTGTACTGACCACGCCGAAATCAATCTTGCCGCCTGCCAGATTTTCGATCGTTGTCGGTGTCGGTGCATTGGTGACTGTCACTTTGATATGCGGATATTTTTCATGGAATGCTTCCAGATAAGGCAGTAAAAAGAAGCGGAGCGTCATGTCGGAAGCGCCGATCCGTACCTCCCCGATCTCCATATTTTTCATCTGTCTGAGTTTTGTTTCTCCCAGCAGAAACTGTTCATAGCCTTTTTCCACATACTCATAGAGCAGACTGCCCTCATTTGTCAGCCTGATGCCTTTTTGCCCACGCACAAACAGCTTCGTCTGAAGCTGTTCCTCAAGCTGTCTGATCGTCTGGCTGACCGCGGGCTGCGAAATGGACAGTGTCTCCGCCGCTCCGGTCAGGCTTCCGTTTTTTCCGACATAATAAAAAACCTTATAGTAATCCAGATTGGAAATCATAGCCTTCTCCCTACCACAGACCATCCGTTTCCCATGATGAGCCTGTTAAAATGAAAGTTCGCGATAATCCGGTATTTGAAGTTCCTTTGCCGCCATCGCAAAATACTTCTCTTCTATATGAGGCCACTGCGTCTTTTCCCCTGCCTCCGCTGCCATTTTTTCTGCCAGCTTAACAAGCGTGCTTGTCCGATCGATCCCCGTCAGCAGGTTCTTGATATTGCTGTTTGCAAACCATTTTCCTGCTGCCAGCAGACCTTTTGTGACGATCTCCTTAGCCACTCTGTGATTGTCGTATGGTATTCTCAGAAATTCCGGTCTCCATGTCACTGTGTCACCCTCTTGTGCGGAATGCAGGATCATGCACTGTGCATATCCGGCATCATGGATCGAAATTCCGACACAGCCGGAATTAAAGTAGTGTTTTCCCTCATAGCTTCTTGCTCCCGGAAAATGTGTATGCGCACACAACAGATAATCCGTCGGTATCTTTGCCAGCCACTTACGCACAGGCTCTTCATCCAGTTCTAATAACTCCCTTGCATTTGCGGGCGAACCGTGGCAACAGGTAATTGCCGGATACCCCTCTTTTTCATATACGAAGCCGATGGGCAGCGCCTCAAAAAACTCAAAATCCTTTTCCTGTAATCTCTCATAAGTATAGAGCAGATTTCCGCTTGCGGAATTGTAGAGCCACTTCTGTTCCTTAGGACCGTTTTTCTGTACCTCATGCTGGGATAACATATATTCTTCCCTGTTTCCACGAAGCAGATAACAGGTATGCCCTTCCATAAACTCATACAAAAGATCCATGGTCTCCCTTGTGTAAGGTGTATCTGAAACATAGTCGCCCAAAAAAAGATATTCGTCGCACCCCTGTTTCTCCATATACTCGATGCAAGCCCGAAATGCAATGATATTGCTGTGAATATCCGATATGACACCAACCTTCATCCGTGAATCCCTTTCTGTTCCCGTATAGCCTATACAATACCGCTACTTTCATTATTATATTGAAACAGCAATTCGTCAACCGCTTGTTTTCATCAAATCCCACCGTATCAACCCCCTCCATTGCAACAGGAAACGAAAGAACCACTCACATATGCCAGCTATTCAGCTAACGATATGGAGCGGTTCCCTGCACACAGACTCTGGGTCTGGTCATTTTTTACCTTTTCCTATTTTTTAACAGCTCTTATTTAGAAAGCGGACTCTTACGCATAATGATGTCATGACGTCCCGGTCCGTTGCTGACCATCGTGATCGGATATCCGATCTGGGACTCGATAAACTCAATGTATGCACGGCAGTTTTCCGGAAGATCCTCGTAATTACGGATTCCGCGGATATCACATTTCCATCCCGGAAGTGTCTGATATACCGGTTTTGCTTTTTCCAGCTTATGGGTTACCGGGAACTGGGTCGTAATCTCCCCGTCAATGTCATAACCGACACAGACAGGAATCTCATCCAGATACCCCAGAACATCCAATACCGTAAACGCAACATCCGTTGTTCCCTGCAGGCGGCAGCCATACTTGGAAGCAACACAGTCAAACCATCCCATTCGACGGGGACGTCCCGTTGTTGCACCGAATTCTCCGCCATCACCGCCACGGGTACGAAGTTCATTCGCTTCATCACCAAAGATCTCGGATACAAATGCGCCGGCACCGACTGCAGAAGAATATGCCTTGCAGACGGTTACGATCTGCTTAATCTCATAAGGCGGAATACCTGCACCGATGGCTCCGTATGCGGCAAGTGTGGAAGAAGAAGTAACCATGGGATAGATTCCGTGATCCGGATCCTTCAGAGTTCCAAGCTGACCCTCTAACAGAACCGTCTTTCCTTCCTTCAGTGCCTCATCCAGATATGCCGCAACATCACATACATAAGGTGCGATCATTTCTTTATATTCATGAAGTGTATCTAACAATTCTTCCGGTTTTAACAACGGCTTATGATATAAATGCTCCAGCAGTACGTTCTTTGTCTCACAGATGCGTACCACTTTTTCTTTTAATAGATCCTCGTCAAACAGCTCGCTGACCTGAAAACCGATCTTTGCAAATTTATCGGAATAGAAGGGTGCGATACCGGATTTTGTGGAGCCAAAGGATTTTCCTCCCAGACGCTCCTCTTCATACTGGTCAAACAGAATATGATAAGGCATTACCATCTGTGCTCTGTCGGATACCAGAATCTTTGGCATCGGTACATTTCTGTCCGTAATGGACTTGATCTCTTTGAACAGGATCGGAATATTCAATGCCACACCATTTCCGATCACACTGGTCGTATGACCATAAAAAACACCTGACGGTAATGTATGTAACGCAAATTTTCCATAATCGTTTACGATTGTATGTCCTGCATTTGCTCCGCCCTGGAAACGAACGATGATATCTGCCTGCTCGGCAAGCATATCCGTGATCTTACCCTTACCTTCGTCTCCCCAGTTTGCACCAACGACTGCCTTTACCATATCTAATCCCTCCGCTTTACATTCTTGCATGCTGCAATTTGTTCCATGTTTCAAACGAACATATTTAGTATAGCGCAGTTTTTATCATAAGTAAACTCAATAATTATTATGTACTTCATAAGTATATATTATATCGTTTCAGGTGCAAAAGAGTCAAAAGAGCCGTTGCATGGAAGACTGCCCATGCAACGGCTCTTGATAATAGGGTTCTTTATACGTTAATCTCTGCTTTTACACCTAAGAGATCCTGATTCTCTGTCAGAATCGGACCAATCACATCCCTTAAGAATGCCGTTACCTGCAGGGAAGCACGTCCGGTGTACTTGGACGGATCCATAGCTTTCTGTAATTCGTCCAGGGATAAACCAAAGCTCTCGTCTGCCGCAATCAGTTCTAAGAGGTTGTTATCCTTTCCTTCCTCTTTGACCGTCTTACCGGCTTCCATGGATAACTGGCGGATCTTCTCATGGAGCTCCTGTCTGTCCCCACCCGCTTTTACGGCATCCATCATAATATTTTCCGTTGCCATGAACGGAAGCTCGCTCATCAGATGCTTCAGGATGACCTTATCATGAACAACCAGACCGTCCACAACATTCAGGCACAGATCAAGCACACCGTCGATTGCAAGAAAGCCTTCCGGGATGGATAAACGCTTGTTTGCAGAATCATCCAGCGTTCTCTCAAACCACTGGGTTGCGGATGTAATTGCCGGATTCAGCGCATCACAGATGACATATCTCGCCAGAGAAGCAATTCGCTCACTCCTCATCGGATTTCTCTTATATGCCATTGCGGAAGATCCGATCTGGCTCTTTTCAAACGGCTCCTCCACCTCTTTCAGATGCTGTAAGAGACGGATATCGTTGCTCATCTTATGTGCACTTGCCGCGATTCCCGCAAGCACATTGAGTACACGGGTATCCACTTTTCTGGAATAGGTCTGTCCGGAAACCGGATAGCACTTTGCAAATCCCATTTTTTCAGCAATCATCGGATCGATGCGGTCGATCTTCTCCTGATCTGCGTCAAATAATTCCATGAAGCTTGCCTGTGTGCCCGTTGTACCCTTTGATCCCAATAACTTCATGGAACCGAGTACGAAGTCCAGTTCCTCAAGATCCAGGCAGAACTCCTGCATCCAGAGTGTTGCACGTTTTCCGACCGTAGTCGGCTGTGCGGGCTGGAAATGGGTAAATGCCAGTGTCGGCATATCTTTATACTGATCGGCAAATTTTGCAAGCTCTGCAATGACATTGACCAGTTTTTTCTTTACCAGCTTTAATGCCTCTGTCATTACAATAATATCGGTATTGTCACCAACGTAGCAACTTGTTGCTCCCAGATGGATAATGCCCTTTGCCTTTGGGCACTGCACGCCATAGGCATAGACATGGCTCATCACATCATGGCGAACCTCTTTTTCACGTGCTTTGGCAACATCATAGTTGATATCATCCTGATGTGCCTTTAATTCAGCGATCTGCTCGTCCGTAATATCCAGTCCCAGTTCTTTTTCTGTTTCTGCCAGTGCGATCCACAGTTTTCTCCATGTTCTGAACTTCATGTCAGGTGAAAAAATATACTGCATTTCCTTACTGGCATACCGCTCTGAAAGCGGGCTCACATATCTGTCCGTACTCATTTTATCGTTATCCTTTCCGCGCATTTCACGCTTAAGCTTATTTTTCAAATTCTCCTCTGATATCTTCCTCGGGAGGTGTGATCGGATATTCTCCCGTAAAGCAGCCCTTGCAGATCGCGAGATTACCGCCCACAAGCTCCTCCAGGCGTTCCAGTTTCAGGTAACCGAGAGAATCGGCGCCGATAATGCTTCTGATCTCCTCCACGCTGCGGTTATAGGCGATCAACTGTTCCCTTGCCGGAACATCCGTGCCAAAATAGCACGGCCACAGAAACGGCGGTGAGCTGACACGCATATGCACCTCTTTGGCTCCCGCTTCACGCAGCATGCGGACGATTCTGTCCGAGGTTGTTCCACGTACAATCGAATCATCAATCATAATGATTCTCTTTCCGTCAACAGCTTCCCGCAGTGCATTCAGCTTTACCTGAACGCTGCTCTCCCTCGTCTTCTGTTTTGGCTTGATAAAGGTTCTTCCCACATAACCGTTTTTTACAAAAGCCTGTCCGTAAGGAATTCCCGACTGCAGCGAATAGCCCAGTGCCGCACAGTTTCCGGACTCCGGAACACCAACGACCAGATCTGCTTCTACAGGGGAATCCATCGCAAGAAACTTTCCTGCCATGATTCTTGAATTATAAACACTGACTCCGTCAATATAACTGTCCGGTCTTGCAAAATAGATATATTCAAAAATACAACGTGCCTGTTTTTCCGGGGTGATGCAATGGCTCATATCGGACTGGATCCCGTATTCCGGAGAAATGGTTACAATCTCGCCCGGCAGGACATCCCTTACAAATTCTGCCCCAATTGTATCAAGCGCACAGGTTTCCGATGCCAATATATAGGCATTATCCCTTTTTCCGATGCACAACGGTTTAAATCCGAACGGATCCCTTGCACCAATCAGTTTGCGTGGTGACATGATGACAAGGGAATAGGCTCCCTTGATCTTGTTCATGGCACGTCCCACTGCTTCCTCTACGGTCGCACTGTTCAGCCGTTCCCTCGCAATATGATATGCAATAACCTCTGAATCAATCGTGGTCTGAAAGATTGCTCCCGTATATTCCAGTTCTCTTCGAAGTTCCGGTGCATTGATCAGATTCCCATTGTGGGCCAGTCCCAGGGTTCCTTTCACATAGCTTAATACAAGGGGCTGTGCATTCTCTCTTGTGCTTCCTCCCGCTGTAGAATAGCGTACATGTCCGACACCGATATCACCCTTTAAACGATCCAGCGATTCCGGTGTAAACACCTCATGGATCAGTCCCATGTCCTTGGAGCTGATCACTTTTCCTTTCGGACCTTTTGTATCACTGACTGCAATTCCACAGCTCTCCTGTCCTCTGTGCTGCAAAGCAAACAGTCCGTAATAAATGGTGGATGCCACATCGTTTCCGCTAAAATCATACATACCGAAAACGCCGCATTCTTCGCGGATCTTGTCAGTTACTTCCATTTGGATGCTATAATTTTCCGTCATTCCTGTCTCCCGCTTTCCTGCATTCTGTTGAATTTTCCTAATATGTAAGAAAAAAAGACGCAGTACCGTAGTGGGTGCTGCGTCTTCCTCTTTTTAAGCTAAACCAAGACGCTTAAATACTTCATTGTAAGCTTCTTCTACATTTCCGAGATCTCTGCGGAAACGATCTTTATCCAGTTTTTCATTGGTATTGACATCCCACAGACGGCAGGTATCCGGGCTTGTCTCATCAGCCAGAATGATCTGTCCGTGATAACGTCCGAATTCGATCTTAAAATCGATCAGTTTGATGCCAGCATTTAAGAAGTATTCTTTGTATACTTCATTTACCTTGAATGCATATTTTTTGATTGTCTCAATCTCTTCCCATGTTGCAAGTCCGAGCGCTACCGCAAAATAGCTGTTGATCAGTGGATCGCCGAGTTCATCATTCTTATAAGAGAACTCAATGGTAGGGATTTTTAATTCGGTTCCTTCAGGAACACCGAGTCTCTTGGAAAAGCTGCCTGCTGCCACATTACGGATAATAACCTCAAGAGGTACGATCTCCACTTTCTTTACAGCAGTCTCTCTGTCATTTAATTCTTCGATAAAGTGAGTAGGTACTCCTTCTTTTTCAAGAAGTTTGAATACATGGTTCGTCATCCGGTTATTGATAACGCCCTTTCCGACAATGGTTCCTTTCTTTTCACCGTTGAATGCTGTTGCATCATCTTTGTAATCAACGATCAGCACATCGGGATCATCCGTCTTAAATACTTTCTTTGCCTTGCCTTCATAGAGTTGCTCAAGTTTCTTCATTGTCGTTCCTTCCCTTTCCGTTATCACTTTATGTGTTTTTTTTCATACGTCAAAGGCATACTCTGACGCAACGATTATAACGCACTCCCGGATAAACCGCAACAGATTTCCCTTTTCATCCATGCCAAAATTTTCCGTAAAATACTCACGCTTTTTGTTCATATTCCTCTACGATCTGCAAAATCTTTTTGGCAGATGCCGGATATTCCTTTACAATCGAACGAATTTCATCCTGACAGTGGTCTGCCATCTGCTGATTATTTTCTATCTGTTTTCTGAGTTTCTGACGTTGCGTGATATATCTGTGTCTGATCTCCACCATTTCTTTGGGATCCGTCAGCGCATCCGCACGATGCAGCCAGACCGTCGGATCATAGAGCTGATATCTGCGCAGGATACGCATCAGCTCTTTTTGATAATAGCTCATGTCACCAACCAGTTTTTCGTACTGTTTTCTTCTCTCGCGCTCTTCATAAAAAAGTTCCAGTTTTTTCCGAAGATCATCACTGCTGCCGGTCATGTATTTCAGATACAGATAATCAAGCAGATTCGTATTATTCACATAACGGATCTTTACTCTGTTCTGCAACAGAATCAGTTTCCTGATACATTGGTTTACTTTGGTAAGTTCGGTATCCGCATCCCTGAAACGTACAAATAAAACAGTCAATACAATCGCTGTCAGAAGTCCTGCCAGTACATACCCGATCTTTGCATCCATATGCAGTCCAAATTGGAAAAACAATAACGCTGCCATACAGATTGCCATCGCACTGATACAGATGACAGAAACCGATCTTGCATTTGCGATCGTCTCCTCCAGTTCGCTCCGGCGCATCTCATATGCCTGGCGTTCTGCATCCAGCCGTTTCAAATCCTTGCGTATCAGTTCCTGATAATCCTCTGTTTCCCGGAGCTTCTGCAATCCCTCTTCCAGATCCCCCTCCAGACGTTCTATCTGAAGGTACTGCTCCTCGGACATCAGTCCCTCTCTTCCGGGAATTTTCTCCCGACTTTGTTCCAACGTCCGGAGCTGCTTCGCACAGTTAAGCAGATCTCTTTTTTCCTCCGGCGGTAATGCTTCGATTTCCTCCATATCTTTCAGATATGAGGTCACCCCGGCATATTCCGTTGTAAGTGATTCTACCGCCTGCTCTGCATCCCCGATCTGCTCCAATAAGCAACGCGTATAACGCTCCCGCTGCTCCGCATCCTCCAGTCGGAAATCTTCCCTTCGAAGCTCCAGCTTATCCCAGTTCTCATATTCGATTTCTTCTTCATTTTGCTCTTCCGCTATCTTTTTTCTGCGAAAAAGCCAGTCAAAAAATCTCATGTTATCCGCCTGCCACTATCTGATTTTCCCGCTGTTAGTTCCGTCCCGGTACTCTTCTTTCAGTTCCTGTGTTGTCTTGTCAATCAGTTCATAATATTCAGCCGGTTTTGTATCATTCCACATCCGCTCCATGTCCTGATATTTTGCATAATCAGCTGTCTGCATAAATTCTTCCGTATACTGGTCCAGTAAATGTTCTGCCTCCGGTTCAATCTTCTGAAACTCCGAATTTGTCAGCAGTTTCTGCTTTTGCTGCATCGGTGTTCCATGCATCTTAACTGCACATACATAATAAAGCATACTGTCCCTTCTGTATGTCAGCTTGTATGCTTTTTCGAAAAGTTCCTCTGCCAATGAAAAGTAGAACATTCTGGCAGCAATTTTCCCCATGGCGGTATAAATCTCTCCTGTCAGTGCTATGTCCTTTCCCGCAACTGCAGAAATCAGTTCCTCATATTCCTTGTATGCCTGCTCATAACATCCTGCAGATGCAAGATGATCGATCCGCTTCTTTTTCTTTTCATAGGTGTTTAATCTGGCATTTTCCCGCACGATCTGAAGCATTCCGTTCAGTCTGCTGCCCGTGAGATAATGCCCGTAGCTGAGAACCTGCATAACATAATTCTCCGGCATACATACCTCACCGGACGACGAATAAAGGCTCTTTGCAAGTTCTTTTAACTGAAGCTGCCTGTCAATCCATTCTGCCAGACTGCTGTTTAAAAGTTCCGCATCCAGAATATATACATTCGTACACAGATAATAACACAGTTCCTCATACGAATAGATTCTGATTCCTTCCGGTCTGATCACATATGGAGTTGTCGCATACACCCCGATACAGGTCCTGATTCTTCCCACTTTCGTCCGTTCTCCGCTTTCCTATTCTTCCATCATCCATTTACCCTGCGATTTTTTCCGGATTCTATAGTGCCACTGTCTCTTCCTGGCAAAATCCGCTTGGGGCAAAGAACTCACCAAATCCGAGATCCGTTACAGACAACACCATATGTTCTTCGTCCGTAAAATGCATATGTATGCGGATCCTTGAGGCATTCTCCGGTCTTTCCGGCATCCCGTCCAACACCATTTTTATCTGCTTTTTCTCTTTTCCATTTAAAGGTGTGATCAGAAAAACCAGCTCGTTTCCGTTTTCCAGTATAAAATCCCACTCTTTTTCAACATCATACCAGTTTGTTCCGGCATCTAACAATGGGTAAGGATTTTCCCTGGTATCCGTAACTGCCATAATATCCACATTGGCTTTGACCTTATCCTTGCCGAGAAAAATAAATTTTCTGGATATCTCTCCCGGAAATATTTTTTCATAGGCAGCCTGACAAGCGCCCTTGCTGTACAGATTATTTCCCTGAAAAACTCTGCGGTTATGACACAGATACCGCAGGGACTCCCGGCACCAGTCAACAGTAAAACCATCTCCCAGAAGATATGCACAGGTAACAATATGTCCCTCGACCAGTTCCTGCACTATCCCGAGAAAGTCCTGATCCCTGCGCTGGGCTTCTCCGGTGCGCTCCGGCTCACTTTCCGGCAACGGCAATGCTTTTAACTGTTCAAACGTCTGTTCCTCGACAAATGCGACAACGGGATTGGTTCTGCGGTTGCATTCCAATCGATATGTCTTCAATCCATTTTCGCCATAATCACATGCCAGAACCTCCTGCACACGCAATTCTTCCGGCTGGTGCATACAATATTGATAGAAGCTGTCCACGTGACTCTGGAAAAAAATATGTTCCCTGTCCATCTGCAGGTATCCTGCGATTTCATTCAATATTTCCACCATGCGGCTGTCCAGTTTTTCAACTGTGATCATGAAATAATCCGGGCGGTCAGTCCCCGCTGCCAGGTTTAAAAGTGACAGGCTTCTCTTTACGAACAGTGCAAGTAAGGAAACGGCCTCAAATTTTTCTCCGTCAAGCTCCACCATTTCTTTGTTCCATGCGCTCTCGAGCAGATTTCCGATCAGCACACCTTCCACACCGTCACCATGCTTGACGGCATCCCGCCCGAAAAACCACTGGTTTACACCAAATCTTTTGCACAACACAGTCGGAATCCCATACTGCTCTTTTCCGGCAACCACACTGACAGTCTCCGGTTCGGGATGATTGCTGCTGCAATAGCTGATCTGTGATATTTTATTTCCTAATTCCATGCCTGCAAACAGCAGATTTTTTTTCTCCCGAAACAGCATAGCTTCCTTTCCCTGTCCTATAACGGAAACAGTTTTTCTGTTACATATTTCTTTTGTTCATATTCTTCATATAATTTGTGATAGGTCGGATAATCCTGCATTTTTTCGGCAATCACCATATCATTTAACAGCGCATACCGTGTTTGCGTGCCGCCACCCTCTGTATCATTGCGTCTGATCGTATTGCTCTCCGTCAACTGCTCTTCTCCACCGTTTTGCTCCGTAATATAATACTGCAGTGTCTCCCCGAAAAACAGTACAAATGAGCGTACAAATACACCCTCAAACATATTCTGCATGGGCTCCGTCACATAGGAATTGTTTTCCTCCCCTTTTTCAATCACATAATGCAGCATAACCTGACTGTCCGGTGCTGCATGATACTCAATCATGGTCTTATTTAACAGTGTCTCGGCTTCCGGCAGTACTGCTGCGTACTCCTTAAAAAACGGAAAACAGATTCCCCTCATCCTGAAGCGTTCCATGAACTGTCTGACAAGATGAAGTACCTCCTCCGGGCATTGTGCGGCAGTCTGCGCAAAATGCTTCAGATATGCCAGCCTGCATACATCATGAAGCTCTTCGCCCCGGTAAAACAATCTTGTAAAATACGGGAACATCTTATCGTCCATCACATGTCCTTTTACAAAATAGTCATATGCCTCATGCGTCAGATAAGCAATTTCCACTTTCCGTTTTGCCCCATATTTTACATAGGAATAGAACATTTCATTCTTTTCCCCTATATAGAAGCCCGTCCTGAGTGTCTGGATCAGGATCCGTTCACACAGATCGTTTGCTTCTATGCCACGTTCATATGCAGCTTTCCAGATATCACGCATATCCTTTGTGGATCCCTCATAGTAGGCGATCAGATAACGCAGGATATTCTCATCATATTTCTTTCTGCAAAAAGCCCCAAAAGACAGCTTTAGCATACGGACATCCGGTTTAAATTCCGTTCTTACAATAAGGCGGCTGAACAATTTGGAAACCAGGGACGGATCCGTCTGTTCTTCGCCATAGCTGCACAGCCATTCATAAGCTTTCTCGAGCATTGTACGCAAGATCATAATGCCGATAAATTCTGCGCGTTCTTTGACACCCATATCCCCCGGTTTCACAGCTTCTAACATTTTGTCGGTTTCCCGGATACGGTCATTTTCATAATAATATCTGGTCAGCTTCAGGCGCATCTGCCTGCGAAATTCCTCTGTAATACGTTCAGAATCCCATAACCGCTGATAGCATGCCACATTTTTATCCGTAATTGCAATATTACTGCTATGCGCATTCGCACACAGATACAGATCAAGTCCCAGATGGGTCTGCACCTGACCGGTCAATTCCTTTATAAATCTTCCGGGAAGCATCAGTTTTTCGATCGTATACGGATCTCCCGATATCTTGCGGTTGCCGTTTTCATCCTGCAGCAATATCTTATAATCCGATGCATAGATCGGCACAACCGCTTTTTTATCCGTGACCGGATACAGCATCTCACCTTTCAATCTGTCATAAATCAGAACAACCTGTCTGATATTCTCATCCTGCACCGTGATCTGATTGGAAAATACGATCGGTATGAACTGTTCCGCCGTCTGGTCTCTCAGCATCTCCGGTTTTAGCAGTTCTCTGTACAGGTATGCCAGATTCTTATCAATATGTCCCCTGCCTATCTGCTCCGTCATAAAATCTCTCATCGGCTCATCATAGGTTGGGGTAATCTCCGGGTATTGGTCCTTATATTTTAAAACATTCACATACAGTCTTGCCTTTTTCTCATACGCAAGGTCACTGTGATATGCAAAATACATCATGATCATCTTCGGGAATGGCTGATCAAAGTTTTCAGGAAGCGACAACATGTAAAATTCAAAAAGTTTTGTTACACGAAGCTCCCGCTCCACGCCAAGTTCGTACCATTTAAAATATCTGCTGTCCGTTTTATCCCCTTTGATCAGCAGGCCGCACAACAGCGACAGTGTTTCATCATCGCTTTTTGTCTCGTAACACTTTTCTAAAATGAACAACAGCCGGTCGGAATAGTTCTTTACCTTGGGCACGATCGCCTGGATCTGCAGGATCAGATCTTCTTTGAACTGATTCTTCTTCGCCGCATAATTTAACACCTGCATCTCAAACTCCGACAGCTTCATCAGCATGGTCGGATTGGCATTCAGGATCGACAGTGCCTCCATATATAATACCGGGCTGGTCGCACCGTTATAAAACTGATGCTCTATGAATACCCACTTCTTATAGGGGCTTCTTCTGAATTCTTCACGCAGATACAATAGCAGCCAGGCGATTCTCCAGTTCTCCGGATTCTGTGCAAAAATTTGTTCTGTTTCCTGTACTACCTCATCCACATAGCTTCTATTGTCATTGATCAATGATGTCAGATATAAATAGTAACACCAATGTTCCGGTCTGCGGCTTGCATAGGTAAGCTCCGATGCCACGCGGTCCAGGATCCACTTGGCTTCGTTCTTTCTCTCTTCCGTGATCAGCAGCTGCGCATGGAACAAACGTGCAGGAATATTCTTTTCATCAATAATATTCATGCGTTCCACGATCCTGCGGGATTCCTTCATCCATTGATCAGCGCCGGACTGCCTCAAGCGAAAGTCCGTATATGCCTCCATCAGTTCCAGATTCAGTCTCCGCATTTCCCTATGCATGGAATGCAACGGTGTTCTGGTAATGGGTTTCGTTGCAAGAATCTCAATTTTAACATCCTGATCATGGTTATACAACCTGACATATCCGTAGTTATTGCCCGCATGCAGCTTCGCGCTGTCAACCTGAAAGCCAAAATTACAGATATTTCCAAGGAAATCATCATCTGTCAGAACCTTTTTTTCCACGTAAAGGAAATCACCATCCGTCTCCACTGCCAGTGCGGTATAACCCCAGCCGTTTCTGGTAATCGTGATTCTTCCCTCTGCAACGCCAACCGGTTCTTCAATCCGGATATGATCCTCCATCGGTAAGTATTCTATTTTTTGTTTCTTATTGATTTCAACCAGAAATTCATCGACATTCTGCTCATTTCCCCTGGTGCCGGAAAGTCCTCTGTAAGCGCCGAGATACTTGGCGTCATTCCCATGAAACACCTGCAAAAATGCCGGATGATAAAACAAAGAAACCGCTTCATTCCAATTTGACTTTGCCAGATTGGCAAAATGAAACAGATTTTTGATCGGTCCAAGCGTTGAATCCAGTTCTCCCTGCTGTACACAGACCACATACGGAATACTGTATTCTCCCGCATCGGACAAAATCGTGAATTCGCCCTTATGTATATCGCCCTCTTCCATTCCTGTTCCGGAAAAAGAAAAAGCAATCTCGGCCTCCGTTCCTTCAAAGCTGTCAGTCAGGCAGCTCATCCGCATTCCATTGGTAAATACAGTTCCCTTTACCCTTTTTCCATTCTGGGAAGAAATGTGAAAACTCCCCTTTACCGAACCACCCTTTTGTATGGACAGTTCAATCTTACGGCTGGAGATTTCCAACGAACCCATATCATATTCAAATTTTCCGTCAATCAGATCCTGGGTGACCGTTTCCACGCCTGTTACCATCCCAACTTTAAAATATAAATCATTTTTATTATAAAATAAGTCCGTTTATTACGCAACCGAAAACCGCACATGACAGACTATTTGCAACATGGTTGGTTGTTGTATTTGGGTTGCCTGTTTCATCCGGGTTGCCTGTTACTATGCCAGTTTTCTGATTTGTACCCGGCCCAGCAAATTTTCAATCAGGGATGTCTCTGCCGGATTGGTTCCCTGCGTGGTTACCGCTCCCGCAGAGACCGCCATACAGAACCGGATCCGCTCCTCCATCGTTTTTTTCTGCGCTCTGACATATGCGTAGGCTGCGACCATGGCATCCCCCGCTCCCACTGTGGAACACACGGGAACTGACAGCGCCGGCGCGTAGTAACTGCCCTGTTCCGTAATAAATAAGGCTCCGTCCCCTCCCATGGATATGAGAACTTCCGGCACGCCCTGTTTTTGCAGCACCTTCCCCATGCTGAGTGCTTCCCGGATCATGTTTTCCTTGCTGTCCGGATCTGCGGTGCTTTCTTGGCTGCCTGTTCTGTCCGCGGCTGCGGTGCTTTCCTGGCTGCCTGTTCTGTCCGCGGCTGCGGTGCTTTCCTGGCTGCCTGTTCTGTCCGCGGCTGCGGTGCTTTCTTTCTGCGCGGCAATATAACGAATCAATTCCTGCAGGTTCGGCTTCACAATATCCGGTCTTGCCTTCATCCCTTCCAAAAAAGCAGCTCCGTCAGCATCTAAAAAAGCTTCTGCACCGAGTTCATGTACCTTTTCTATCATTTGTCGATAAAAATCCACAGGCATCCCATTCGGCATGCTTCCGCTGAACACCACCAAATCTTTGGCATCTGTTTTCTCTTGTGTATCCGGCATTTTTTCTGTAGCTGACACTTTTCCCTGTTTCAAGATTTCTTCCAACATCTCACAAAACGCGCAAACCTCAGTTTCTTCTATGATCGGTCCCGCCTCGTTGATCTCCGTAACGCATCCTTCCCGGTCCGCCACTTTCAAGTTGGTTCTTGTCTCATTTTTGATGCCTGTAAAATGTTCCTCTATTTTTTTTTCATGGAGCACATCCCTGATTCTGCTTCCAGCTGCCCCTCCAAGAAACCCGACTGCGATACTCTCTGCTCCAAAGCTTTTGAGTGTCTTTGACACGTTGATGCCTTTTCCACCCACGTCTTCTCGGACAGACAGCACCTTATTCAATTCTCCCACCTGCAGTTTTTCAACAGTAATTGTTTTATCCATTGCCGGATTTAAAGTAACTGTAATAATCATATACTCTTCTTTCCTATGTCCTGTTATTTTTTTGCGGTATCCAGAGTTCTTCCGGTCTTCCATACCCTCGCACTTCCTGCTTTCTGGGTATGGGCGCCTCTAAAATGCTCACATACCCTCCAGCTTCCTGCTTCCTGGGTATGGTTGTCTCTTTAATGCTGACATACCCTCGCACTTCCTGCTTTCTGGGTATGGGCGCCTCTAAAATGCTGACATACCCTCGCACTTCCTGTTTCCTGGGTATGGTTGTCTCTTTAATGCTGACATACCCTCCAGCTTCCTGCTTTCTGGGTATGGGCGCCTCTTTAGTGCCGGCATACCCTCGCACTTCCTGCTTTCTGGGTATGGGCGCCTCTAAAATGCCCACATACCCTCGCGCTTCCTGCTTCCTGGGTATGGGCGCCTCTAAAATGCTGACATACCCTCGCGCTTCCTGCTTCCTGGGTATGGGCGCCTCTAAAATGCCCTCATACCCTCCAGCTTCCTGCTTCCTGGGTATGGTTGTCTCTTTAATGCTGACATACCCTCGCACTTCCTGCTTTCCGGGTATGGGCGCCTCTAAAATGCTGACATACCCTCGCACTTCCTGCTCTCTGGGTATGGGCGCCTCTAAAATGCCCTCATACCCTCGCACTTCCTGCTTTCTGGGTATGGGCGCCTCTAAAATGCTCACATACCCTCCAGCTTCCTGCTTTCCGGGTATGGGCGCCTCTAAAATGCTGACATACCCTCGCACTTCCTGCTTTCCGGGTATGGGCGCCTCTTTAGTACCGGCATACCCTCGCAGATTCCCGGATATCATTTTTCCAGCGCTTTTTTCCCTGCCGCCTGCGTATATTTTATGATCTCCCCCCACGATCTTCCTTCCGACACCTATTCCCTGATATTCAAGTGCAACCGCAGCGCATGCGGTATCAGCACCTCTTCCTTCTGGCAATCCATGCTCCTGATATGTCGTATATAATGGGACTTTAAATTCCTCTTTTTATGCTGCCTCATTCAGTATATCATAAAATAATCTATACAAAAAGGGACCGTTGCTCCGTTATCCGAAGCATTGGTCCCTTCCAAATTCTATCTCTTATTTTACTGTGCCAGAAGCAGCATGATCTTATTGGAACGGTTGACGAATTTAGTCATGGATTCCGGATCAAGCGGTGCCTGCTGAAGCAGTGCAAGATCATATAACTGCTCACAGATCAGATCCACATTTTCACCGTCCCTGTGTTCCAGAATGTACTGTACCAGCTTGTTGTTGGCATTCAGAACAAGCGTCAGTCCTTCCTTACCCATACCCGGCATATTCATTCCCGGCATGGAGTACATCTTCATCATATCCTGCATTCTTCGGGATTCTTCGGACAATGTGATCATGGACGAAACATCCTTGTTTTTCAGGCGTTCCAGTTTTACGGTCACGTTATCCTTCTTCACTGCCTTCTTAAACAGCTTGGAAAGCTCCTCGCCCTGTGCAGCCAGCTCCTCTGCCGCTTTCTTGGAGGTCTTTGCTTTCATATCATCTGTAATGTCAGCATCGATTCTCTTAAAGTGAATGCCCTCGTTTTTTGCCTCCAGCTGGGAGATAAACGGCTGATCGATTGTATCCTTTAAGATCACCGCATCCATCTTTGCCTTACGGAACATATTGATATACTGGCTCTGCTGTACCTCATCGGTTACATAGTAGATGGTCTTTTCTTTCTTTTCATCCGCATTCTCATCCTCGGATGTGTTATCATCCACAACTTCACTTTCCACCTTTTCTCCGGTTTCAACATCCGTTGCGGCCTCATCCCCGGTATCCGTTGCCTTTACTTCCAGACATTCGGGCAATGTCATATATTCACCGTCCAGATTCTTAAAGAGAATATAATCCGTCATCTTCTCACAGAACTTATCATCCTTCAGGCAGCCGTATTTGATAAACGGACTGATATCATCCCAGTATTTCTGATATTCTTCTTTTTCCGTCTTGCACAGTCCGGCTAACTTATCTGCAACCTTCTTTGTGATATAATCGGAAATCTTCTTTACAAATCCGTCATTCTGAAGCGCGCTTCTGGATACGTTAAGCGGCAGATCCGGACAATCGATCACGCCCTTTAACAGCATCAGAAATTCCGGAATAACTTCTTTGATATTGTCTGCAATAAACACCTGGTTATTATATAACTTAATGGTTCCCTCAATGGATTCGTACTCCATATTGATCTTCGGAAAATACAGGATTCCTTTTAAGTTAAACGGATAATCCATGTTCAGATGGATCCAGAATAACGGCTCCTTGTAATCCATGAATACCTTGCGGTAAAAATCCAGATACTCTTCCTTAGTACATTCGGAAGGATTCTTTGCCCACAACGGCATGGTATCATTCAGAAGCTCCGGACGTTTTACGATCTTTAACTTCTCAGGATCTCCCTCTTTTTCAGGAGCAATCGTCTCAACAACGGTATCCGTATCCAGCTTTTCATCCGCTTTGATCGTCTGGGTATCCTGATTGCCTTCTTTTGACAGATAGATCTCATATGGCATGAAAGAGCAATATTTCCTGATGACCTCACGCGCCTTATATTCGTTACAGAACTCAAGGCAGTCCTCATTTAAGAACAGCGTGATCTCTGTTCCGACCTGTGTACGGTCTCCTTCCTCCATATCAAATTCAGTTCCGCCGTCGCATTTCCAGTGAACCGGCTTTGCATCCTGTTTATAGGAAAGCGTATCGATATGAACCTCATCCGCTACCATAAATGCGGAGTAGAAGCCCAGTCCGAAATGCCCGATGATCTGATCATCATTGGATTTATCCTTATATTTTTCAATAAAATCGGTTGCGCCGGAAAAAGCAATCTGGTTGATATATTCCTCCACTTCGTCCGCGGTCATACCAAGACCGTTATCAATAAACTTCAATGTCTTTTTCTCAGGATCGCAGATCACCTGTACTTTGCCCTTATAGTCTTCCGGTAATGAATACTCTCCCATCATGTCTAACTTCTTCAGTTTGGTGATCGCATCACATCCATTGGAGATCAGCTCTCTGTAGAAAATGTCATGATCCGAATAAAGCCATTTCTTGATGATCGGGAAAATATTATCACTATTGATCGATAAGTTACCATGTTTTGCTGCCATATACTGTCACATTCCTTTCCTCTTCTCAGGCACTCCGGTTCTATGTGCCGGTGTCGTTCATTCTTCATAAAAAACAGTTTAATTCTCCCGCTGTAAAAAGTCAATATAAAATTAGCACTCATTTATTATGAGTGCTAATAATCATCCTGAAACCCGCATATATACTGGCTTTCTCTAATTCTTAAATTTTTATAACCTATCAGTTATTTGTTGAAAAAGCAGTTGCGCTATCTGAAAAATAGTCCGTATACACAGTAAAAAAATTTGCCGTAGTCACATTTTCATCATGGATCAGCGTAATCTCACTCCACAGGGACTCATTCAACTGCTTGGTCAGTGTGGAAATAAATTCTTCATACTGTGCCTCAAAGACCTGTTCCCGTCTTTCTTCCACGATCTTTACCTTATTCAGGTCCGTCTGCTCCCTGTCAAAGGTACTGATACAACGGATGATCTCATATCCGGAGGATGTCTCAACAACCGCACTGATCTCTCCGTTTTCCAGGGAAAATGCCGTTTCCTCAAATACAGGGTCCATCTCTCCGTGTCTTATGGAATAGGTGTTGATATTGTCCTCATTATACAATTCCATAAGACTCTCGAAATCTTCTCCCGCATCCAGCCTGTCATGCACCTCGCATGCCAGTGCATACGCTTCCGACTTCGCCTGCGATGAAAGCTCGATCTTCTTCCCCTCCGAATCCGTCGTATAGGTACGGAACAGAATGTGTTCAACAGTAATCGTCCTTGCCTCATCATCACTGATCTCCGGATTGATATCCCGGATAATGTACTGATATACCTTATTGGCAAGTGCATACTCCTGATACATCATACTGATCTCATCCAGCGAAACATTTAACAGCTCCACTTCGGTATCATTCAGAGAATAAAAATAGGTTTTTGCCGCTTCATTTGCCAGTGCGATTTCATCCTGATCAAGCTCTACATTCTGCTGCTTTGCCAAAAGTGTCATGGTCTTGATCCTTGCGATTCTTGCAAGCACGGTCTCCTTCACACTTTCTTCCAGCGTCATTCCACCAAAATCCTGCTCCCAGATCTGTGATCCGAATACCTGCTCATACTGATTCTGCGTGTTCGTCAGGTACACCATGATTTCTGCTTTTTTACAGGAAACCTTATCAATACGGAACACCTCATCACGTTCAAAGCCGGTCGTCAGCACTACTTTCGTATTCCCTTTTCCGCATGCACTGAGCATACAGACACATAACAGAATCGCTGTCACAACTATGCTGATTTTCCTTCTATCCATGATCCTCATACCATTCCTCATTCCGGCTGCAATACCGATTCATTTCCATTTAAAAGCAGACAGTCCCTGCGTTCTTTTACTGCCCTGATATAATCATCAATTCCCATAAGCGGCTCCTTATATGCCATGCCGCCGTACAAAAGCTCCGTGCGGTGCACATCGGATCCCGCCGTCATCGGAAGATGATACTCCTTTGCATAAGCCTTTGCTTTCTCATCAAATTCCGGATCGTTATGGGATCTGCTGAGCCTGCAGGAATGTGTGGCATTGACACATTCCGCGCCGTCCACATATTCCGGGAAAAGCCGGATCTTCGGGATATAATCTTCCTTGCGGAAGGGATGGGCATGGATCACCATGCCGCCATCCTGCGATATCATACGGTACTGCTCCTCAATCGTTGCATCCTTGATCTGCGGATGTGCGAGCAGCCATGCCTTATCCGGACCATATACCAGAAATTCCGTCCCCTGATAGCAGGATTCCCATCCAAAGAACACCTGCAGTCCCAGCTTATCGCCTTCCGTCTTGGCATTTTCATAGCCCTTGCAGAAGCGTTCCACCCATTCTGCCCAGGGAAGACTTCTGTCAACATTTGTATTCCCATATACGAAATGATTCGTCACCATGATCCCGGTATATCCCGCCTCATAACAGGCTCTCGCCATCTCTGCCCCCGTATTCGCGGCACAGGCACTTGCCTCATTCGTATGCAGATGTGTCTCATATACATAGGGATATTCCGGATCCCTGTTTAACTGCCTCATTTCAAGCCTCACTTCCGTTAACACCACGGTGCAATCATGCAAGCATGTTGACTCATTATATCATACAAATATACCATTTTCCCTTGATCTCAACAACAGTCAGATAACTTGTTACATCATCAGTACCATCATCACCTTTTACATGCATTAAAACCTCTACCTCATATCCATCCGTTATATCGGCTTCATAATCATAACTATCGGACAGCGCATCTTCTATAGCCTCAAGAACATCCTGCTCCATTCTTTCAGCCCCTTTGATCTCATAGGACAGCTTTACATGGGAGCCATACTCCGATTCCATACTCTCGTCAAAATCATCCCAGAATTCCTTCTCGCTGGAATATCCTGACATTGATATAAATTGTTGCTTTGAATATCTCGGCACCTGTACTTTTATCATTCCGGAAAGGTCATGATCCACCACACTCTCCACATACTGTCTTGCAGCAGCCTTATAGCTCCTGTTTCCGTTTCCCAGTATGAAGAATAATGCAGCCACAATCACTGCGATCAACACAACAATGATGCCGATGACCAGTCCGGTCTTTTTCTTTTTGGCAGGAGCGGTATTCTGGTAACCATACGGATTGTATCCGTTCTGATACGGCATACCGTTGTTCATAGGCTGCCCATTCACCGGCTGTCCATTCATGTAGGGTGCGCTGTTGTTCATCGCCTGACCGTTTACCGGCTGTCCATTCATGTAGGGTGCGCTGTTGTTCATCGCCTGACCGTTTACCGGCTGTCCATTCATATACGGCGCCCCATTATTTACCGGCTGTGTGTTCTGATAAGGTGCCTCATAAACCCCGAGCTGTACTGCATCCGCGCTCTCTGTCGGAACGGCATTCTCCGTTACCGGTGCTGCCTCCGGCTGTACGGGTACGGTGTTCTCCGTTACCGGTGCTGTCTCCGGCTGTAACGGTGCTACAGGTGCTGCCGGTGCCACCGGCATTCCGCAGGAGCTGCAAAATACTGCATTATCTGCAAGCTGTGCTCCACAATTCTTACATGTCATCATTTTTTCTCCCTCTCTTTTGCGTTATTTTATTTACTGATGCCTCTGACTCTCGTCGAGACAACCTTTGTTAACGGCACCATGGAAATATCAATACTTCCGTTTTGTCTGCGCGTGATCAGTGTTGCTCCGCGCTGGATATATTTCTTACTGATACCGGAATAACCCAGATAATCTATGGACATCCCATATGTCATGCGGATTCCCTGATAAGTCAGGGATAATGTATTCAGATGATCATGTCCGCAAAACACCCATTTGATCATGCCCTGATCCACTGCTTTTTGAAAAAAGTACGGTAGCTTGTCAGAGATCCCGAAATAATCGTCCTTCTCCCCTATGCTTCCGTGCTCATAATGCACCGCATGATCCCCAAGCTTCATCTTCTCATAGGCTTCCTTGAATTCTGCAGGAGGCATATGAAAAAAAGCCATGGCATGCAGCTTTTCCGGCGATTGTCCGTTTGCCACCGCCGCAGCTCTTATTGTATCCAGCCGCTCCATACACCAGTCTGCCTGATCCTCATGAATGCGGTCAAAACCGCTGTAAAACCAGCCGTCACCGTACATATTGGAATCCAATAACACCAACGGCAGCACAACCTGCCCTGCCGCATCCGTCAGGTTCAGGATAAAATTTCCCACTCCGGCAAGCGGCTTTTCTCCATGTTCATATCTTCCTTTTGAAAAAACAGCGTATTTTCCTGTAGTAAAAATATCCGCCAGTTCTTCTTTGTTGCAGGTCGATCCCATTTCACAATCATGGTTGCCAAACACCATAGTGTACGGGATCTGAAAGCCATCCAGAAATGCCAGCAGCTTCTTTGCCTGTTTTCCGTTATTCCACGTTCCGCTTTTGGGAAAAAACGGAAAAACAGAATCACCGGTAAGTACCAGAAGATCCGGCTTAGTCCTGCCGATCAGCTCCGTTACCGCCGTCATCGCAAGGGTATCTTTTTTATGGGAAAATGCTCCGAATCCCAGATGCAGATCCGTCAGCTGCAGGATCTTATAATCTCTGTTTTCCGGAATACGCAATGTAAATGTTTCCTCGTCCTGTATCTGAAAATCAGGTGAAGTATACATCTATTCTCCTCTCAACTTAACGGGATCAATGCACCAATCGCAGACAGAATCGTTGAGATCACCATCAACACCTGAAACGGCACCGTACCGATCACGCCACAGATCGGACTTGCTCCCGCTTTTTTACGTGACTTACCATAAGTAAGCACCAGCATAATACTGACAAGAACCACCACACCACTCATAATACGGGTGAGCACAATAAAGCTGTTGATACCAAATACCGCAAACAGAATACACGGAACCGTTGCGATCAGCCAGCTGATCCGGTTTCCGGTGCCAACCTGCTCATGTACCACATCCCTGAGTGCCAGGGTATTGGACCAGAATGTCGTAAGCAGTGCAAACAGGGAAAATACCCCGGCCAGTATCACTGCCCATGTACCGATGCTCTCGCCAAGCTGCATATAGGCAAGTTCTTTTTCCAATGCTCCCTTCGTTCCAAGCAGCACTGTTGCTGTAACAACCAACACAAATACAGAGGACAGCGCAAATCCGATCAATATGGATTTTCTTATCTTCTTTGCATTTCCGTCCAGTCCCTTTACCACCTGGATCACTGCCTGGTTTGCAGATGTTGCAAATACTACCATACTGTATAATGCCAGCAGGTTATTCCAGTGAAAATCTGCTCTTTGCAGGGAATTTAACGGATGCAGAAAAGTTCCGGCCGTCATCACCGCTACAATACCCATGAGCAGTACGACCGCATATTTCTGTGCGATTCCCACAGCTTTCATACCGATAAATACAACGATACCGGCAATGACATAATAGAGCATCTGTGCTGCCGCAAACGGCATATCAAACCAGTTTTCAAAGATCTGTGCCCCACCATTGATATTTCCGCTGACACCGGTCATAATCGCCAGACCATACACCATAAACATGATCCAGCTGAATATCTGTTTCATTTTTCCATGAAACAATTCTCCCTCAAAGCTCTTTACAAGCTGTACACCACCGTTATTATAGGACAGCTCGGCAATGATCAGATGCAGAATCACATTGACACAATAGGCAAGAAACACCATCCATACAACATCCAGCATACTATTCCTGGTTGCCAGATACGGCACCGCGATGATGCCCGTACCGATGCTGTTTCCAACGATCATGCTGATCGCTTCAAATGTAGTAAGCTTTGCTTCTGATTGAATTTGTCCGGTCATAAAGGCTCCTTCGCACATCAGCACGATTTCTTTCTTTCGTATTTTAAGAATACATACGGGATATCAAAGTAAGTCTGTTCATCGCTGTCTGCGGTGATCTCCCACTCCGGCATCTCATCCAGATTCGGGAAATAGGCATCCGCCTCATATTCATGATCGATCTTTGTCACATGAACAGTATCGCAGTACGGAAGCATCATCCGATAGATACTTTCCCCGCCGATGATATAGATATCATCCGTATCATACTGCTCCAGTTCTTTTAATAATTCTTCCTTACTGTGGACAACAGTCGCATCCTTTACCGCAAAGTGCTCATTTCTTGACAGAATGATATTCGTTCTGTTTTTTAACGGCAGCCCCTGCGGAAATGTTTCCAATGTCTTTCTTCCGAGAACGACCACCTTTCCGGTCGTCATCTGGCGGAACATCTTATGATCATTCGGAATACTGACCAGAAGCTCGTTCTTACATCCGATCGCCCAGTGATTATCCACTGCTACTATCATATTCATGTGGTAATTCCTCCATCCGTTCTTTCTATCACATATCAGACAGGAATCAGATCGCAATCGGGATATTTGTGATCTGCTCCCCGGTAATATAATTCTCTACTTTGACATCATCCCTTGTAAACTGATAAAAATCATGGATCTCAGGGTTGAGCCAGAATTTCGGTGCATCATAGGTTGGACGCCTGATCAGTTCCCGGATAATGGGTACATGTCTGTCATAGATATGGGCATCCGCGATCACATGCACCAGCTCACCGGCCCTCATGTCACATACCTGGGCAAGCATATGCAGTAATACTGCATACTGTGCAACATTCCAGTTATTGGCAGCCAGCACATCCTGGGATCTCTGGTTCAGGATCGCATTCAGGGTGAGTTTATCATCGCCCTTTTTCTGCGTCACATTAAAAGTCATGCTATAGGCACAGGGATACAGATTCATCTCATGAAGATCCTGATGCACATAAATATTCGTCATGATCCTACGGCTGAACGGCTGATTCTTGAGGTCATAGATCACGCGATCCACCTGGTCCATCATGCCCTCCTTATATTGATGCTTGACACCGAGCTGATAGCCGTATGCTTTTCCGATTGATCCGTCCTCATCGGCCCACTCATCCCAGATATGGCTGTGCAGATCATGGATGTTATTGGATTTCTGCTGCCAGATCCACAGAATCTCGTCCGTTGCACTCTTTAACGCCGTACGACGCAGTGTAATGAGCGGAAATTCCTTTGACAGATCATACCGGTTGACCACTCCGAACTTTTTGATCGTATAGGCAGGTGTCCCATCCTCCCAGTGCGGTCTGGTTTTCTCTCCTTCCGTGCTTGTTCCGTTATTCAGAATATCCTCACACATATCGATAAACACGCGGTCAGCGTAGCTCATATACCTGTTTCCTCCGTTTTCTATAGAAATAAAAATCTTCTAACGATCCCATTTATCAGCCAGGGAATTGATCTGATCCGCAAACTTGGCAAGGTCCTTATTGGCACCACCTTCGTTTTTATGGATTACTGCAAGCAGACGCTGGCCGGCTGCCACAAGTCTTGCAAATACATCGCTGGCAGTCTTTGTTGTCTTCTTCTTGATTGCAATCGGCGAAGCTTCATATTCCACTCTGTCCTCTGCCAGATCAAATCTTGTGCCGCTGTAAGGTGCGTAGGTATCATATCCATACTCATCATGCAGGCATGCTGCAAATGAGTCTACCACACTGTCCTCGCCGTGTACGATAAAGACTCTGTCCGGCATTTTTTCAAAGCCCTGCAGCCACTTGATCAGACCGTTTTTATCCGCATGCCCGCTTAAACCCGCAAGCGTTGTAATCTGCGCCCTCACGCCGATCGTCTCACCAAACAGACGTACCTCATCCACACCTTCAACAAGGATTCTTCCCAAGGTTCCGACCGCCTGATATCCGACAAACAGAATCGTACACTCCGGTCTCCACAAATTGTGCTTCAGATGATGTCTGATGCGCCCTGCCTCACACATACCGGACGCGGATATGATTACCTTGGGTATTTCGTCAAAATTGATTAATTTTGACTCATCGCTTGTGATCGCAAGCTTTAATCCCGGAAATGAAATCGGATTGATCCCCCGATTAACAAGTGCCATCGCTTCTTCATCAAAGCAATTCTTTATATTCTGCTGGAAAATTCCTGTTGCTTCAACAGCAAGCGGACTGTCCACATAAACAGGGAAATTCGGATGTCCTGTCACAAGTCCTTCTTCCTTGATCTGACGTAAGAAATACAGCATCTCCTGCGTTCTTCCGACAGCAAAGGAAGGAATCACCACATTTCCCCCCTTATCAAAGGTTTCCTGTAATATTCTTGTCAGCTCTTTTACATAATCGGGCCGCTCTGCCGCGTGCAGACGGTCTCCGTATGTGGATTCCATTACAACATAGTCGGCTTCTTTGGTATATGCCGGATCTTTGATCAATGGCTGTGCCGTATTACCGATATCCCCGGAAAATACGATTTTCTTCTGTATCCCGTTTTCATCAATCCATATTTCAATACTGGCAGACCCCAATAAATGTCCAATATCTGTGAACCGGATATCCACTCCCTCACACAAGCTGATCTTCGCATCATAAGGACACGGAACCAGACATTTGATCGTTCCATCCGCATCCTCCATGGTATAAAGCGGCTCTGCAGCCTCATGGCTGGCACTTCTCTTTGCTTTCCTGTTTTTCCATTCTGCTTCCTGCATCTGGATGTGCGCGCAGTCACGCAGCATAATGCTGCACAGATCCGCAGTTGCTTCTGTTGTAAAAATCTGCCCTCTGAACCCTCTTGCATACAGTAATGGCAGCATACCGGAGTGATCCACATGTGCATGTGTCAGAAGCACATAATCAATCTGTGCCTCCGCTACAGGCAGATCACAGTTTTCATACACATTGACTCCCTGCTCCATACCGTAATCAACAAGGATATGTTTTCCGCAAACCTCCAGATAATGACAGCTTCCCGTCACCTCATGGTCCGCTCCGATAAACATCAGTTTCATATCATACCTCCCAATCTTTTATTTTTGAATCGTTCCGGTCGCATAAACGGTATTGGAAAACGGAATACTGCATCCTGCATGCTTCATATAGTCCGTCAACCGCATATAGCGGACCTCACCCCAGGTCGCGATCTTCATATAGCACTGACCACATTCCTCATATACCCCAAGAATCGTCATATAATGACTTTTTACCTTTTGTCCGCTTTCCGATAAATGACCTTCTTCCAATCGGTACAACGGAATCTTTTTATATTTCCACGGCCCCGGAAACACTGGTCCTGCTGCAAATATCAACGGAAAGTCTGCCTTCAGCTGTTCTCTGATCACTGAGATCAATTGCTCTTCCCTCTGTTTTATGCTGCCCCATAACCATATTCTTCCAAACCGGTAAGGTATCCTGTTGATGCGAAAATACCAGTTTGCAAGAAAAGCATAAAAATAAGGTGGTATTCCAAACCCCGGAACAATATGCATATAACGTCTTTCCATACGTCGGATCCGGGTCATATATTCCTGACGATCCTCTGTTTTTGTCAGCAGATTTTTATAAATGCAAAAATCCATCATTGCAATCACACCGCAGCCATAATGATGAATCTGCGTATCCTGTCCGAAGTGTCTCTGTACAGGAAACCACATCTGGTTTCCTGCATCATATCTGCCGTGAAGCGCCTCTATTTCATTCATAACACGCCCTCAGTTGGTCCGCACATGCGTGCAGTCCTGCTAACAGATCCGGATTAAAGCTGCCGCATTCACCGCTGATGATCATATTCAGGGCTTCTTCATGCGTATAGGCGCTCTTATACACACGGGGAGAAACCAGTGCATCATAAACATCCACAATACCTACAATCTGGCTCCAAATCGGGATCTCATCCCCCACCAGGTGATCCGGATATCCGTTTCCGTCATACCGCTCATGGTGCCATCTGCAGATCTCCAGACAGTACTTATTGAATTCCTCATCCTGTCCCAGATCCAGATTTTTCAGTATCTGGTAACCTTTTTCTGAATGAGTCTTCATAACCGCGAATTCCTCGGGTGTCAGACGTCCCGGTTTATTTAAAATAGCATCCGGTATTGATATTTTCCCAACATCATGCATGGCTGAAGCAGTGGATATTTTTTCAATCTCATCCAGTGACGGCCTGAATGTTACCATGTTGTTCTTCACATAATTAAGCAGAATCCTGGTAAGCTCTCTGGTTCTCATAATATGAGCACCGGAATCACCGTCCCTGAATTCCACCAATACTCCCAGTGAGTCAATAATCTTTTCACTGAATTTCTTATATTTTACCTGTTCCGCAAATTTGCGTTCCAGCTCTTCCTGATTTTTCAGTTCGTCAATGCCCTTCACCATGCAAATGATCTGTTTCTTATTAGCCTGTGTCGGTTTGATCAACAAACTGTACCAGTGATATTCCGGTCCAAAGCCATCACGGATACGTGCATCAAAATAAATCTCATTTCTGTTTTTTTCAAATGCGGATCCTGAAGTCAGATATATGTATTTTGCCTGCACATTATCCCGGTCAAGGGGATGTACCCTGTTTTTCAGATAGACACCTGCCAGTTTTGAAAATGAACAATAGATCGGTTTTCGTAACTTGTCACTGTCCAGCTGCGTGATCATGCAGCGGTCAGCCTGTGTATCAATCATGTAGATTCTCTTAAAAGAATCCCGAATTACGAATCCAATCTGATCCTGAAGATTCTGATTCGTATATTCCAATTGTTTTTCTTTCTCTATGTTTTCAATAATGCCTACCACATAATCCCTGCCGGAAGCTTCCTGCAAACCGGAACTCTTGATACGGTACCATTCATATTTTGTCTTATGCATATTCCGCATGCGGATTTCAATCTCACTCTGCCCATTTCCCTGCAGAAGATCCAGCATTTTGGGAATGTCTATTGCAAATATTTCTTTGCACTCATAGATCTTCACACTGTAATTTTCCACGATGCTTCTCTTCAAGTTTCTGGGATCTTCCGGATCCTGGTAATAAATGCTCAGCTGATCCTCATATCTATCATATTCAAAACGTAAATTTCCCGTTCCACCCATCGCCAGATCCGCTCTTGCCTGCTCTTCCTTCAGTGCGATCTGCGCATTTTTCATTTCCGTAACATCCAGCCTGATTCCAAGATAAACCGGTATTCCATCCTGTTCCCCTGTCTTGACACCACGGCACTGTACCCAGTGAATTTTACCGGTCGTTCCGTTGTAGACACGATAAACAATATCAAACGGTTCACCTTTTTTTGCTGCATCATGTATAACCCGTTCTACTTCTTCCCTGTCTTCCTCATGGATATGTTCTTTATAACCATTTGTATAATGTTCCGGTGTCTTTCCAACCAATTCACAGAATGCACTGTTTATGTGCAGGATTGTCAGCGGCTCATCCACTAAAAATTCCACGATTCCTCCCGGAATCGCAGCATAAGTCGCATCCAGTGTTGCCCTAAGCTTCATCTGCTGATTCATTCTGTAATCAACATTTCTCATAAGGATCACACAGGAAATATCCCCTTTTTTTTCTGTGTTAATTCTGACAAAGCGAAGTGCAACCCAATGATATTGTCCGTCAGACTGAAGCAGACGAAACTCCATATGTATCTCTGTTTCACCGCGTTTACACACCTTCAACAGATAATCTTTATTACACTTTTTTATAAATTCTTCCCTTTCCTGTGCATGGACATGCATAAGCATCTCATCACCGAAATCACGATCAAAATTTCCTCTGTTACCACGCTCAAAATGAAATTGATCGTTTGCCTCAAATACCATAAAAGTGTTTTGGGTCAGATTCACTGCAGCAACTACCGGATATATTCTGGTAAGTACACTGTTAACCGCTTTCTCAGCATCCGCTTTGAATCTCTCCTCTTCACTCCTGTACCTGGTGCTAAAATACAGGATTACTGCCTCCCTGTCACCATCCCACATAAGTTCAGCCAGATCAACATCCGTCGTTCCGCCAAGTTCCGGTATCTCTAATACGATCCGATTGTATTTCCCGGCATTTCCTGCAGTTTTTTTCGTCCGCTCAGCTTTCAGGAACGTCATCTTCTCCCGGATTTCCTTTTCATATCTGTCCGGAAAAATATGATCATACCTTTTTCCTGTCTCAACTTTCTTAAATGCCTCCCGAAAGGCCCGATTGCAGAACAGAACTGTTTTTTCTTCTTTTGAAAGTACAAGAACTGCTACATTTGACATGTGTTCCAACACTTCATACAGATTGTCCATTCTGCTGCCCTCCACATTTACTGTTAATTACAGTAATTATATCACAATCTTGCTCTTATGGATAGTGGCGCAAAACGTTTCTTTGCCGTTCTTTGACCGCATGACATTTCTAATATCAGCATACTGCCCGATATTCTCCGGATAATACTTTTTCTTAAAGATCTCTGATTCTAATCAGATGCAACAAAAAAAGAAAAAGTCCAGTTAACACTGGACTTTTTAAGAGCGCGAGACGGGACTCGAACCCGCGGCCTCGACCTTGGCAAGGTCGCGCTCCACCAACTGAGCCACTCGCGCATATGTCCGTCGTTTCTACGGACATATAAGAATATACCTTATATCTTTTTTATTGTCAACCTTTTTATTGTGTTCCATCCTGTTGTTTCTTTTTATTCTGCCGGTTCCTCTGTCTGTGCATCAACATTTTCCGGTGTGCCCTGATCCGCCTGTTCCTCAGCACCCGCGCCGTTTATGTCATCCATGGTCATTCCGGCACATTTTACTCTGTATATGCGAAGGAGCGACTCCTCGATGCGCTCTACCGAAATCTCGCCACTATTAACAGCATCAAGAACACCCTGATATGCCTCTGCAAAATTTTCCGGCATCAGAATCATATCACAGCCCGCATTAATTGCTCCGACAGCCGCCTCTGCAGAAGTATAATACTGTGTCACAGAGCTCATGTTCATGGCATCCGTAATGATGATCCCATTGTAACCAAGCTGATTTCTCAAAAGTCTTGTTACGACATCGGAAGACAATGTTGCAGGGGTATAATCACCGATCACATTCGGTAAAGAGACCTGACCTACCATAATAAAATCCACATTGGCCGAAACCGCCATCTGGAACGGAAGTACCTCTGTTGCAAGCAGCTGTTCTTCTGTCAGCTCAACGGTTGCCCTTCCATCATGGGAATCGGCATCCGCACTTCCGTGTCCCGGGAAATGTTTTGCACACGCACTGATTCCATTATCCTGTAATGCACATACTCCCTGGTATACATAGTCTGCAACCGTCTCTGCATCTGTACCAAAGGAACGTTTTGCAAACATATCGTTGTTCTGATTGTAAATATCTGCCACCGGTGCAAAATCCACATTAAAACCAAGCTGTTTCAGATACTGACCAACAGTATTATAAGCATTATAGGCCTGTGTCGGATCATTCTGAGCTCCAATATCGCTCATGTTTCCAACATTGGAAATATCGCTGATAGAATCCGCTACTCTCGAGACCGTTCCACCTTCTTCATCAACCCCAAGGAACAACGGATATTTGCTCATCTCCTGTGTCTTCTGAAGCATCTCTGTGATCTGATCCGCAGACTGAATATTTTTAGCAAAATAAATAATTCCTCCGACAGCATAATTATTAAGCGCTTCCTGTGTTTTACCGCCTGCCACTACTGCCTGGTCAACACCGCTCATCATGGACTCCGGTGTTACAAAAAACAGTCCGGCCACCTTTTCTTCCAGTGACATCTGGGAAATGTAGTAACGTGCAACTTCATCCGCAGGATTTTCTGCAATCTGATCCTCCGGCGTCTGTGTAACCTCCGGACTGGTAATCTCTATCGGATCCTGCTGTGGTTCATCCACCACAGGCTGATCTACTTTCTTATGCGCATCCATATATTTGATCAGCTGTTTACCCCCATATACTCCTGCTCCTGCAAGAAGTCCAATGAAAACAAGCATTACAGCATATACAATGATCTGATTGCGGACTCTCCGTTTTCTTCTTGCTTCTCTCCGAAACGATTTTTCATCCACAATTTCGTCATTTTCTTCTACTTCATCTTCGTATACTTCGTCATATACTTCATCTTCCGGTGACTCCTCCGGCTCATATTCTTCTATTTCTTCATCAGACTCATACATATCTTCCGCCTGATCATCCTCATACATATCAATGTCTTTCTTTCTGAACATGTTTTTCCCTTTCTCTTTCCGCTTGCTCAAAATCTTGTATCCGATATTACATATCTTTATTTATCATACATTATTTTGTTATCGATTTCCACTAATTTATATTTTTTGCAGTCATTTTTGTTTTGCCTGAAATACCGGACTTTCCCAGGAAATAAAAAGACGGCCATATCACCATCCATCTGTCATGGATCATGATACAACCGCCTTTTTGTTTGCAGATAAAATCTGCTCTCCCCTTTTCTCTATCTACGGATTACACATGAAATCAACTGTAATATTTATACACGTGTATATACTAGCATTCTTTTATCTATTTTACAGCAGGTATGAATGAATCGACCTGAAAAAGGAACGAATCGACACAGATTGAAAGCTAATCATCCTTTAACCCTTTTTTATATTTCCATACATAGTGAAAGGAGCATGACTGCATTCGTCAATGCTCCCTTCTACGTTGTGTACTCCACTTTGGATGTACCTCCTGTTTTCGTATTCGTTCCACTTTTCTTTGTACTGATTGTACTGTAACCTTAACTTCTTCTGTTACTTATTTCGTGTACTTGTCTACGATTCTTTGTTACTCATTCTTTTCAATACCATAATGTCGTTTCTGGTGGACTGTACCTCCCTTTCATTAGGATATCTATGTGAATGTGTAGCTTGTTTATGATTTTATTATAGCAAAATTATCCATGCTGTCAATATGTTTTTGCAATATTTTTTATTTATTTTTATATTTTGCATTTATTTATTCGAATTGTTTGAATTGTGTATTCAATTTAAGGGCAGTCACAAAATTTCCTGTGACTGCCCTCTATCATCTTTTCTATCCGTTTTTCTCCGACACCATGCCGGCTTGGCTTCTACTATTTACTATTCATTACGGATCGCTGCCAACGGGCTTAATCTCATCGCACGTAAGGATGGGAAGAAACCTGCCACCGTACCAACAATGACCGCAAACCCGATTCCTAACAGACTCAGCCAGGGCGGAATATAGGACATTCCCGCTGATACTCCCATAAAACTGCTGCCTGCCGATACTTTGTTGACAATCGCTGATACTGCGTAGCTTAACGCAACACCCAGAATACCGCCAATAAAGCCGATAAATGCTGCTTCTATCAGAAACATGCTCTGTATATTCCGCATATTGCAACCGAGTACTTTCATAATGCCGATCTCTTTGGTTCTCTCATAGATGGACATCATCATGGTATTGGCAATACCGATTGCTGCTACAAACAGTGCAACCGCTCCGATGCCTCCGAGTACAGCCTGTATATAGGAATACTGTTTCTGCATGGACTCTACCCATTCCATATTACTGTCCGTCTGGCAGTCCATCCCATTAATCTGCTCCTGAACCTTGGTAACATTATTCATATCATCCACATTTACATAAATGTTGGAATAATACCATTCCTTGTATGGCTTTCCACTTTGTGTGGTTGGCTGCCCCGGAATTGCTTTATTTTTAAAGACACGCTTTAAGAGCGCCTCCAGCTGCTCAATGTCGCAATAGACATTGTAACTGAAGTTATTATAGGTTTCACTGTCCCCTGCCACAATCCCGCTGGTTGGAATAATATATTTTTTCGGCCGCTGTACCGTAACTCCTTCTGTCGGATATTGTGATGACCAGTAAGCATTTGTATCAAATATGACGAAAATAGGATCATTCATCAGATCAATGTCGGGCAATTCCTGATTGTCCCAATAATTGCCACCCGATTTTCTATCATAAAAATTGCTTAAAACCTGATTGCCATATAAAAAGGTAAGTTCTCCATCCTCTACGGACGGAAGCTTTCCTTCTCCCAGCTCAATGCCAAGCTGAGAAAGTGCATCCACATCCATCCCCTGAACGGACAAATATGCCTGATACTTTCCGGAAATGCCTATTGCATCGACATTTAAGACCGGAGATACTACTTCAACATGTTCAATCTGTTCAATCTGCCTTACCTGTTCACTACTCAGATATTGGCTCGAAAGTCTTCCGGCCTCAGTACCATCCCAGTTATAACTGGGATAGACCTCAATCGTTGTCATGCTGCCATAGGACTGGATATCTTCCAATGTTGCCTTGTTCAGTCCAAGTCCGATCGATATCATAACGACAATGGAAGCTGTTCCGATCACAACACCAAGCACAGTCAGGAATGTACGGATCTTTCTTTTCCAAAGATTACTGCCGCTCATACGCAGCATATCAAGAAAACGCATACTGATCCTCCTCTGTTTTACTTATGCTTTTTCGGATGCCGGGATTACAAGATCTCATCATCATCCGTGTTGTTATCCAGTTCCTGCAGCATTTTCTTCTTTTTACTCTTTTTCTTTACAACAATGATGACAATCACCGCAATAATAATCACTCCTGCAGCAATTCCGGCAATCATATAGATCATCTTGTTATTGGAACCGGAGTCAGTCGTATCATCCTGCCACATGCTGGGATCGTCATAGTTATCGCCACCCATATTATCATCGTCATAATTCATTTCATAGATGTACAGCTCCATATCCTTATCCATGGTAGCTACATTTCCGCTCTCATCTTCGTAGGAAATATGTGCCGTGATCGTACCGTCGTTTGTAGCAACTGCAGTAACCATCGTATCCACACTGCCGGTTGCCCCGGGATCGAGTTTCCCAAGGAAAACATCCCCTCCGGTAAGTACATCCTCATCAAATTTGACCTGTACATTATACAGTGTTGTCTTTCCGGTATTATAAATACTGAACATAATATTGGACTGCTCGTAAGTAGCAATAGAGTTCGGTGCAATCTCAATAGATCCAACCTCAAACTTTGCTTCCTGATATATCGGAATGGAAACATTTGCTGTCTGCTTATACGGATTTGCTTTATCATCTTCATAATCCATGGAAACATTCAGTACATATGGCTTCTGACTCAGATCTGCTCTTGCAGTCATCTCAATCGTAATATCAATCGTTGCTCCCGGTGCAATGGAATCATAAAAAATCGTGCTGGAACCGGATGTCGGTAAAAACGGTGCCACACCTGCTACCGCCTGCGAGCTGTCCGATCCGCCGGAAGCTGCTTCCAGTTCAAACAAAATGTTGGATACAGCTGTTTCTGTAGAAGTATTCTGTACATGTAAGGTCAGTGTAAATGTATCCCCTGCAAATACCTGTGCCGGGTTAGTTTCAAATCCGGTTACAATAATTCTTGGTGTAGATGTCTTGGTATTCGGATCTGTATCACTCTTTGCATCCTGTTCGGGAGAGCCTGTAATCTTTACATAAGAGGTCAGTTCTGCTTTCTCGGAAGCTCCGTTACGCTGATAGACAACATTAAATTTCAATTCATAATATCCACTGGAAACATCGCTCCTCACTTTGAAATTCCAGCCGATATCCTGGCGGTTTTCATATAAAGTCGCACTTGTTTCATTTCCGGGGAGTCCCGGAATAACGATGCTGTAGCTGGTCTGCTCAATTTCAAACGGCCATACCTTTGGGTCTGTTGAAATCTGCGGTGTCACTACAATATCTTTCAATGTCTCATTGCAATGATTGATAATCTGCAGTACAACCTGACAATCCTGACCATAATTGGCACTGGGAATTCCAAGACCATTCCATAAATCTATGTATTCGCTGGTGGATGCAAGCGGCTTGGATTCCGTACCATGCTGTGCCGCAAAGGCATCCATCTGCCCCTTGATCTGTGCCACATAAGCATCCATTTCATCCGGAGTCATCGGGTTATTATCCAGATAGGTCTTGGCATCTGATACAATCTGTGCCAGCTTCTGTTTATTCTCAGCTGAAAAGTCATAGATTTTCTGCAGATTGCCTCCGTAGTTCTCAAGCATTGCTTTGGCGGAAGATACTGTTGTGCTGGATGTAACCACCGGTATCTCATCTGCCCTTACAACAGAACAATCATTTCCGGTAAATGCAGACATCCCGGGATCCGTTACTACAAGTATGCCTGCCAGCGCCGATAATAAAACTGCCTTTGCTCCAATCTTTTTGATTCTATTCCACTTACTCATCCGTTCCACACTCCATTCCCTCTTTTTTTTATTCCTGTATGTTCACAGTTTCCTGCGGTCTGCTGATCTGTGCCTCTTCCTCTGTCTGGCTTGCCAGCAGTCCCTCCGGATTATGGTTCTCTTCTATTTCCGTGATCTTTCCGTCCTTGATATGTATGATCCGGTCGGCAAATCCGGCAAGATAGTTATCATGTGTTACCATGATCAATGTCTGGTGCTTCTTTCTTACTACTTTCTGCATCAGCTCCATCACTTCGCGTGAAGTCTTGGAATCCAGATTTCCTGTCGGCTCATCGGCAAATATAATCTCCGGCTGCATAACAAGTGCCCTCGCAACACCAACTCGCTGCTGCTGTCCACCGGACATCTGTGTCGGTTTATGCTTCATGTATTTTTCAAGCCCGACCAGTTTCAGCGCCTTTTCTGCTTTTTTTCTTCTGAGCTTTCTGTCCATCCCCTGAAAATTCAGCGGCAGTGCCACATTTTCCACTGCATTCAGCGTATTTAACAGGTTAAATGATTGGAAGATAAATCCGATATGCTCCCGCCTGAATTTTACTAACTGGTTTTCTCTCTTTTTCTCAATGTGCTCGCCTGCAATGATAATCTCGCCTTTTGTTGGCTTTTCAAGCCCCGCCAGCATATTCAACAATGTTGACTTTCCTGAACCGGAAGCTCCTACAATAGAACAGAACTCCCCTTTATATATATCAAAATCGACACCATTCAGAGCACGCACCGTCGTATCACCGACGTGATACAGTTTATACAATCCTCTTACATGAATTGCCACTTCTTTTTGTGCCATAGCTATCCCTCATTTTGATTGGTTTCAGTCTCATATAATATAGACGTTATTCCCCTTACAAAAGTTTGCTCATTTAGTTAAATTTAAATATTTTTTGACATACTGTATAACCGACCTCGGAAATCTTTCTTCCCACTTTTCCGGGAAGGTTCATGGAAGTTCCGAGAATACCGTTTCGTAGCTTGTTATAAACATATTTATCCTTTTCTTTGATATAATTCCAGAGCTCATTTTTCATCTCAAGTGCTTCGTCCGTTTCCATCTTGATCAGCAGAATGGAAGAAACCGTTGTAATGATCGCAAGATAGTTAAACATATAGTTTCGCAGCTTTTTATTCATATTCCGTGGGTTCTTCTCCACAAAGAAATCCACCATCAGTTTATTAACCCGTAACTGCTGGTCAATACGTCCCATCATGACGGACTCATTTACGGACTGGTCATCTCGTCCGATAAAATAACGGTAGAAATTCACATCCAGATAGTACATGTTCTTAACCCACGGAAGTGGCTGGAACACAAAGAGATTATCCACATAAAAAGTATGCTCCGGCAGTTTCAGTCCGCAGTCACGCAACAGCTTTGTCCGGAAGATGACAGAATGCATCAGAATGTACTGTCCTTTGTTAAAATGTCCGACATCATCCCAGGTAAACATTTCCCCTACCGGAAGCGTATGCCGATAAGACATCACCTTATGACGTTTTTCTCCGACTTTTTCATAGACATAGTTGCTGATCAGCATATCCAGCACTTTTTCACTTCCTACGATATTTCTGAGTGTATCCAGAATAATTCTGTATGCACTTTCCTTTACCCAGTCATCTGAATCCACCACCTTGAAGAAAATGCCGGCAGCATTCTCTATTCCGGTGTTGACAGCCGAACCGTGCCCACCGTTTTCTTTATTGATCAGCCGGACGATCGTGGGATATTTTTCCTGATACTCCTTACCAATCTTCTGCGTATCGTCCTTAGAACCGTCATTTACGATCAGGATCTCCACGTCTTCCCCTCCGATCAAAAGAGAGTCGATACATTTTCTCATATACTCCTGCGAGTTATAACAAGGTACTGTGATCGTTAAAAGTTTCATGATTTTTCTCCTTTACTGAAAACGCGAATTCCCCAACCTGATATTTAAATACTCTGTATATGCACAAAAAGCTGCAGGCATTGGATACCTCTTTTCGGTCTCCGTACCTTCAGCAAATATCAGCTCCGTCTCCGGTCTCCGGGTTAATTCATCAACGCGGACTGCATATCCCTGCATATGCCATTCTTTGTGGGTGAATATGTGTTTTGATTCCCTCAGTTTCTTTATATAAATGGGGGCATATCCCATTTTTTTCACATATGCAAGAACTTCCTCTTCCGTGCAAAAGCCATGTATCCACGGAAATTCATACATACCCGCCAGAAGCCCCTTATCAGGACGTTTTCTGATAGCAGTTTTATCCGCATCCTGTAAGATCAGGATCGTATAATCTTCGATCGCTCTTGCCTTCTTTGGTGCCTTATGCGGATAAGCACTTTCACAACAATTCCGATGTGCCATGCACAGACTTTCCCATGGACAGGCCTCGCAGTGCGGTGCTCCGTTTGGCACACATACGGTTGCTCCCAGTTCCATGAGCGCCTGATTGAATGCCCCGGGACGTTTTTCCGGGATCATACCCTGCACCAGCGATTCCATCTCTTTTCTGGCAGTTTGTGACAGGACATCCTTTTCATAACAGAGCGCTCTTGCTATAATCCGCAAAACATTTCCGTCCACCGCCGGTTTTGCATGTCCGAATGCAATGGACGAGATCGCTCCCGCCGTGTAAGATCCGATCCCCGGCAGCTCTAACAATGCTTCATAAGAATCCGGCATTCTGCCTTCATATTCCTCCATTATGATAACTGCAGCCTTCTGCAGATTTCTCGCACGGTTATAATAACCGAGTCCTTCCCACAGCTTCAGTAGTTCCTCTTCCCCAATTTCTGCCAACGCTTCTATATCCGGCAGTCTTTTCATAAACCGCTCATAATACGGCTTTACCGCCTCCACTCTGGTCTGTTGCAGCATGATCTCCGATATCCATACTCGGTATGGAGTCGGTGTTTCACGCCAGGGCAATATCCGGGCATTTTTATCATACCATTCCATCAATGGTTTCACAAGCTTTTCCGCTTCCACTTTATCCGTCTCCCTGCCCGGTTCGTTCCGATCCGTCATACCGGGCACTCCTTTATTTTATGCAGTATTTTTATACGGCACACGCGCAGTCGGAACAACCTCCTGTGCCGCCTTTGTATGCACGGACTGATCATCAAAAAAGATCTGTGCTCCAAAGGCTTTCAAAACATCTTTCTTAGAGATTCCTCCGAGAAAAAATGCTTCATCAATCCTGACGTTCCACGCACGCAGAGTACGAATCACCCGTTCATGCGCCGGTGCACTGCGCGCTGTAACAAGTGCTGTACGGATCGGCGTCTCACTTGGCGGGAACTCCATCTGCAACCGGGAAAGTGCCTTTAAAAAAGCAGCAAAAGGCCCCTCCATCATAGGATTAGACGCCTGTGCCCGTTCATTTTCCTCGAAAGCCTCCAGTCCTTTTTCCTGATATATTTTCTCCGATTCATCCGAAAACAATACCGCATCCCCGTCAAATGCAATCCGGATGCAGCCATCCTGCCCGCTGCAGTCATATGTGTGGATTCCATCACTGCATATAATGCCCGCCGCAATTCCCGAATCGATCGCCTTCTGAACATCCTCCTCATCCGCCGACAGAAACAGATCCGTCTGAAATGCACTTAAATACGGCGCCAGCGAGGAGCCTCCTGCCAGAACTGCTCTGGTAATATTCAGTCCGTACGCATGAATGGAATGAAACACCCGAAGCGACGTATCTGCGCTGTTGCGTGACATCACGATCACTTCCACCCTGCCTTCCTGTCCCGGAAGTGTATTGATCTGTAGCAGAGCCCGGATCAGCGAGAATCCAGGTCCCGGCTTCAATATATCATTTTCATGCTCCATCTGATATCTGCGAAAAGCCTCTACACCTTCTCTTTCAAACAGTTCATTTTCATAGCTTAAATCAAATAATGCTCTTGATGAAACTCCGATCACCAATTTTCCGGAAAGTTCAAATCCCATAAGCCTTCCTCCGTTCCGACCGGGTTTCATCCCATGCTCAGCGCAATCTGTTACACTCAAACTTCTCGAAAGTCAACAGACAGTTCTTCACCTGCTCATAGCGTTCTTCCAGTTCTCCGTCCGCGACCTCAATATCCAGTGCCGCTGCAATGGTATTGATCATATCCTGTGTGATCCTCGGATGAAGTGCATTCAGGATACGGAGCTTTTCCTCATAGGTGCTGCTGTCAAGAAATTCAAGCAGCAACGGATCCAGATATCCCTCCGCCGATTCTTCGTATCCGGCGTCCGTCTGCTCTGCTTCTGCCGGCTCCGGCATCTGCTGCACGGCTTCCTTATTCACTGCTTCTGCCACACTGCTTCCGATACTCTGCTTCTGCGCATTTTCCCGGTCCCTATTTACTTTTTCCCTGTCAACAAGTGCAAAACGATATTCCTGCATCGCCTCCGGATATTTTTCTCTATCCACAAGGCTCATAAACATTTCAAGATCCCTCACATAGATCTCATAGCTTCCGTATAACGCCTGATAAACCACATTGAGAGATCCATCCTCAGAATCCTTTGCGATCGCAATGATCTGATACAGATTTCCTTTAAAATGTCTGTAGATTTCATAGGGCTTCGGGTACTCACGCATATTGCATTCTCCTTTTTGTCATATATGGATATCATACTCCTTTTACTATGACTTGTCATGCCCTATTCCTTCCAATTTATTCTTATCTTCCTGTCACACGCCCCGCAGGGTAATGACAATTTCACATGCTTCTTCAGGAAATACCACTTCGTTCAGACTCTTTTCCAGACTTCCCATTTTCGCTTCGCCCATCCTGTCAAAATTCCGGTTGTAGATGGCAAGTGTATAAGCTCTGGTTCCGTCCGCTTCCGTAATCTTAGTCAGGTTGATTCCGCTTGTGCCCACACCATACTGTGCCAGCACTTCCGCAACCTCCTTCTGATATGCTTCTTCCATACTGTCGTAATAGGCTTCGTCATATCCTCCCGCACTCTGTTTCTCACTGCCCTTTACTGTCAGTGTAATACATGCGGCTATTACCAATACCAGTGCAAAGCTCATTCCCAAAAACAATCCGTTTCCTCTGTTTTTCATACGCTGTTTTCTCATCATTCTGTTACTCCTTCCCGGTGCAGCATCCTGCGCCACGATATTTTCTTTTTCGTTCCCGACCTGTAACCTGATGATAACACTATATGAGAGTAATAAAACGGACTGTGAGTGCTATGTCAATGTAAGAAAGACTTCTGCAACGCAGAAGTCTCCGCCTGCGGGGGCGCTAACGCGCCATAATCAGTTCAGCCGCAGTGTGTTCCTGCCCGAAGGTCTTAGTTTAAGAAAGGGGCTGCCACACGTTAGTGCGACAGCCCCTTTCTTAATTATCTATGGTTGTTACCTATATTCTGTTTTTACAGACTATTATCATAACCACATTTTTCACACGTTGTATCACCCTCTGCTATATCATGTTTCTCCATCAAGCTATTTCCACATATCGTACATGTACATATATGATACTCCTCAGAATATTCTCTATAAGCGTACTTATGCCCACACTTCATTCCGCAGTTCGTACAGGTTCCGTTATTCCAGTTATGCTTACATGCCGTTCCGCACCTATCACAGACTCCGGTCTCCTTATTCCACGTATGGGCACAAGTAACTCCACAAACTGTACAGGTATCATCCTCGAATGTACACGGTTCTGTATACTGATAGCCGCACCCGGTACAACCCATTGTATGATATATTACTCCATCCCCGCCTGAACTGCCTTTAAATTCCATACTATGTGATTCTCCACCACACTCGCCAAAACATTTATCACATATAAGGAAATGTGCACGTTCATTATAGTGCGGAGCGGAAGTGGAACCACATGCCTCTTCCTTTGAATAATCCACATACCCGCAGGTCTCACATATGGGCACATGCCAATAGGAACCCTTCACCTGTACATACCTGAACTGTTCATGGTTGCAAGTAACGGGTTCCGGCGTCGGTTCAGGATTCTGGGGCGTCTCAGACGGCTGAGATGTACCGGATTTTCCGGAATCGGAGGAGCCGTTACTTACAGATGCGGTATTCCCTGACTGATTCTTGTTATCCGCACCATTATCCGCGGTTTCCGTTTTCGGCGTAGGTGCTGCGATTACTTCACCATTCATTCCTGTTACGGTAATGTCTGCTTCCGTTGCTTTTTCCAGCGTTGTGATCGTTCTCTGTTCCTTTATCCCATAATTCACATAGTGTGTATAATAAGCCACCAGATCGTTGCCAAATACGATCTGTAAATCCTCGTAAGCGGCACGATATGCAAATACATTAAAATCCTTGCATAAAGCTCTGCCTTCCGCTAACCCGTATTCTACGAAATGGTTCCAGAGTGTTTCCTCATCGTCCCCTAATACGATAACTACATCCTGATACATTTCCGCATATTCCTTGGCATTGAAAAGCTGTCTGAGGACTGCTAATTCCGATGCTGTTGCTGTCGTGGTATATGTTACCTCATTCTGATTAGCTGCCGCAGGTGCAGCACTGACTGACATGGATGCTCCGAAACACATCGTAAACGCAAGAGCAAGCACTAAAAATTATTTACGCATGTTTTTCTCCCTTCACACTTTGCTGATGATCAGCTTTCTATTACATCTATTACATTCTGTTATCTATTTTAGCACCTGCTTTTGTTAAATGCAATACGGCATCCGGAGCATTGCATGCTTTTTTATCTTGCCTCCGTGATCATCCGCACCATCTCGTCATAGCTTACGCCTTCATCAGCACTGATCGCATAAGAATATGCCCCATCCGACCAGACAGCAAGGTGATAGCCGTCATTATCACCCTTTAATGTCACCTGATATTCTCCGATCGTCGATGTCTCTTCTATCCCGTAGACATTATAGTCTCCGGAAACGTCCTCAGTTCCCTGTTGTTTTCTATAACTGATCGACTGATCCTCACCCCTATAATCAATCTCACCAAAATCCCCCCAGTAAGACACATAGGCTGTTTCGATCACTTCAAACGGAATGCTCTGTATCTCCTCCATCGGAAACCCAAGCTTTTCTGAGAGTTCTTTTGCAGAAGCGACCTCCTCAATATCACCCGTTGCCGCCACATGCTCATCCGGCTCCTGCCCTTCCTGCGGTGTATTTTTTTGAGGTATCATCGAAACGGAATACGAGGCCGCTGCCACGCCGATCAGCAGAAGCACAAAGCATGCCGCAACAGGAAGGTATTTTTTCCAACCTCCCATGGATATGATCTTTCTGCTCTCTGCCGCCTTATTTTCCTGTTCATTTTTGCCCATTCTGTCGATCCCCTCCTGCTCTATGTTGGAGAGAATGCGTTTTTTCATTTCTTCCGAAACCTCTATTTTATCCATGATCTCATCATATTTATGCTTCAAAGTCATACGCCTCCTTCAGAATGGTCCGCAGTTGCTCCCTGCCGCGAAGCAGGTCGGATCTGACCGTCGTTTCCTTTCTGTTAAGAATCTCTGCGATCTGTTTTGTCCGGTATCCTTCGTAATAAAAAAGATGGATCACTTCCCTGTATTTTTCCGGCAATGCTTTTACTGCTTCCCACACAAAGGACAGATCCTCCCGTTCTTCTGCCGCCAGCGTTTCACTCAGCTCGTCCGCACAGCGCACCTTGTTATATCTGATCCGGTTCTTACTCAGATTTCCTGCCACATGGAGCAGCCATGCTTTCCTGTGTTCCTCACTCTCAAGCTCCGGTACCGTTTTCAGATATTGGATCAGTGTATCCTGGAGCACTTCCTCTGCATCACTCATATTATGCAGATAGGAATAGGCAAGCCGTAAGATACGGTTACCGTATTGATCAAGAAGGCTCTCCGCCTGTCTGTTCACTGCCGCCTTTTTGTCCGTCTCAGGCAACTTTGCTGTTGTTTTTTCTGATAATCCGTTTGCTGCTGTCCCTGACAATTCATTTGCCGTTTTCACGGACAATCTGTTTATCATTTTTTCTGTCGGCTTCCCGGCAGATATCTTTTTTACAGTCATTTCTATAAAGCGACTGATACGCATAGCAGCACAGCCGATCTGCAAAAAAGCCTCCTGCAGCCGACTTCCGTATAACCTCTCTCCGGGATAGATCCATGCGCTTTCCACAATCATTCCTCCTATCGACGTGCGCCGCAAGGCACACTCAGAAAAAGCGGGCAATGCGCTGACGTATCGCCCGTTTCTGTGATTAACGAACATTACCGATGATCTCTTTCATCTGATCGATCGTGATCGGATTGGTGGTATCTACTGCGAAAGTATATCCGTTGTCCGTCCAGATTGCAACACTCACAAGGTCGTTATTGCCCTTCATGGTCACTTCCACATTATTGACTGTGGCAAAGCTGATCTGCTCGTAATTGTTATAATTCCCGCTGATATCATCGCTTCCTGCCGCTTTTCTGATCAGCAGTTCATCCGTATCCTGCACTGCTGACGGATCAATCGCTCCGTTGTCCGCCTGATCCGTGCCCTGTCCGTCTGCGGAATCCGCCGGCTGCGCATTTTCCTTTGTGTAATATGCCTGGATCAGTTCATTTTCAATTGCCATAAAAATACAGCTATCATAGCCTTCCACCTTCTCCGGCACCGTAAAGCTGAGTCCGGACAACTGTTCTGCTTCTTCCTTGGTCGTTTCCACAAACGGATTCGGGATCTGTGTGTTGTCCTCTGCATCATCCGTCGGTCCCCATGTGGACGGATCGCCACCGATCAAAGTATCATCCGCATCCTCCTGTACCTGCTGATCCGGCTGTTCACTCTTTCCGGCTGTTTTGCCGTTTCCGCATGCTGTCATGGATATTACCATAACTCCCAAAAGTACTGCTGCCATCATCCTCTTCATTATTGTTTCCTCCGTTTTCATTGTTTTCCTATTATTTTTTCCGGTCTTATCTGCCGTTCTGATAGGTATACCAGCGAGGATTCCAAAATGTTGCAGTATTCAAAAAAATTTTTCATAAAATTTTTACCATTGTCTGTGTGCTGACAGACTTTTTTTTCCTGCCGTCCAATGATCAACAGTACCGTCCATGTATCTCATTTCAAATTGTGTAAAACAGCCCACATACAAAAAAAGAGACAGCCCTCTGTGACTGCCTGGAGCAAATCATCAAAAGAACTGTCTCTTTCCTGCTTTTATTTCATATTTTCGTCGCGCCGTTTTTATTCAAATGGAATAACTGCTCCGTCATAGGTATCTCTGATATACTGGCGGATCTCCTCGGAGGTCAGTGCCTGTACGAGTGCCTGTGTCTTCTCGCTGTTCTCATTTCCTTCTTTTACTGCAACGATATTTACATAGGTCTGTGCTGCTTCAGAGTCGGAGCTTTCGTATGCGATCGCATCCTTTGCTACAGAAAGCCCTGCCTGCAGTGCGTAGTTACCGTTTAATACAACGAATGCAACTTCTTCTCTTACTCTGGGAACCTGTGCTGCCTCTAACTCCTGGATCGTAACATCATACGGATTTTCAACGATATCGTTTACGGTTGCTTCCAGACCTACACCGTCCTTTAAAGTAATAATGCCGTTAGCCTGTAATAACTGCAGTGCTCTTGCTTCATTGGTGGTATCATTCGGTACTGCGATCACGTCGCCTGATGCAAGATCTGCAAGATCTGTCTTGGTACCCGGATAGATACCGAACGGTTCATAATGGATGCCGCCTGCATTTACCAGATGTGTTCCCTGCTCTTCATTGAACTGGTTCAGATACGGAATATGCTGAAAATAGTTTGCGTCAAACTCGCCACTCTCTACCACATTGTTCGGTAATACATAATCATCAAAAATGGTGATCTGAAGATCATAACCCTGCTCTTTTAAGATGGGCTTTACCTGTTCGAGAATCTCTGCATGAGGTGTTGCACTTGCTGCTACCTTGATCACGGTCAGTTCTTCATCGGAAGCTGCCTGTTCTGTGTCCGCTCCTGCATTTGCCTGGTCATTTGCATTTGTTCCTGCATCCTTGGCAGAACCGCATGCTGTTAAGCTTCCTACTGCCAGAATTCCCGTTAATACTGCTGCCAAAATTTTCATTTTCATAATAAATCTCCTCCTGTTTGTTTTCTTATATTTTACCGGATCCTTCGATCCAGCTTCTTAGCTAAAAACATTCCGATCGTCTGGAATAGCTGTACCAGCACGACCAGTAAAATTACTGTTACAATCATGATGTCGGTCTGGTAGCGGTAATAACCGTAGCGGATTGCGATATCTCCAAGGCCGCCGCCGCCGACTGCACCCGCCATTGCCGAATATCCGAGGATCGTTCCGATCGCAATCGTCACTCCCACCAAGATAGACGTTCTTGCTTCCACTAACATGACTCTTGTTACAATTCCAAAATTGCTGACTCCCATTGATTTGGCTGCTTCGATCACACCGCCGTCCACTTCATTTAAAGAGCTCTCCACCATTCTTCCGATAAAAGGAATTGCTGCAATCGTAAGTGGCACAATCGTTGCCGTTGAGCCATAGCTTTTTCCTATAATTACTCTGGTGAACGGGATCAGAAGAATCAGCAGGATCAAAAACGGAATACTTCTGATAATATTGGATATCAGATCCAGTATTTTATAGATCATGCCGTTTGGCCGGATCCCGTTTTTGCCGGTCACCGCAAGCGCTATACCAAGCGGAAGTCCGAATACATATCCGAAAAGGGTGGAATATATCGTCATTTTTAAGCTCTCACCGATTCCTTTGATGATCATATCGACCACTGCACTATCCCACATAGTCTTCCACCTCCTCTACCGCAAGTCCTTTTTCCCTCAGATATTCCTTCATCTGCTTTGCTGTCTGTTCGTCTTCCGGAAGTCCCAGGATCATTTCGCCCCTTGCCATTCCACATACATTTTTGGTGTCCGCTCTTAAAATGTTGACCGGCACCCCAAACTTGATTACCATATTGGCAATAACGGGCTCAAAGGATGAGTTTTCCGAAAACACAATGCGGATACAATTTGTACTGCGAAGCCGTTCCACTTCCTGTCCTTTACTGACATAGGTTCCGTGTGCATCCTCTTTTAAAATCAGATCCTTAGCCTCTTTCGTGGCCGGATGGCTGAAGATCTCAAGCACTGTTCCGCTCTCCACCAGTTCACCATGTCCGATAATTCCGACATGCGTACAAATCTGTCTGACAACTGCCATCTCATGCGTAATAATAACAATCGTGATCCCGTATTGTTCATTGATCCGCTTTAGCAATTCCAGAATTGATTTTGTTGTCTGCGGATCAAGTGCGCTGGTTGCCTCATCACATAGCAGAATTTTTGGATTTACTGCAAGTGCTCTCGCAATGGCAACCCTTTGTTTCTGTCCACCGGAAAGTTGTACGGGATAGGCTTTCTCCTTCTCTGTAAGTCCTACAATCTCTAATAATTCTTTCGCCCGTTTTTTGGCTTTACTTCTGGAAACTCCTGCACTCACAAGCGGGAATGCCACATTGTCCAATACATTCTTCTGCATTAACAGGTTAAAGTGCTGGAAGATCATCGCGATATCGCGGCGTCTTTTTCGAAGTTCTCTTTCTTTCAGTCCACCAAGGTTCTCTCCCTCAATCAGCACCTTTCCTTCGGTAGGTTTCTCTAATAAGTTTAAACATCGTACCAGGGTACTCTTACCCGCACCGCTCATGCCGATGATACCATAGATCTCACCTTTGCCGATCGTTAAGTTGATATCCCTCAATGCCTGTACGTCACCATCCTTTGTGCGGTAACACTTTGAAACATTTTGGATCTCTATTATCGGTTCCATCTTATGCTTCCTTCCTAGTCTTTGTTTCTTTTTCCGGTTCAGGGCGTAAAAAAAGCAGGTACCGAACGCACCTGCTTTTGTAATACAAATTCAGGTCAGGTCAACGCCCGGATACTGGAGCAGTCTTTACATGTCATACACATACACATGCCACCGTTCTGGCACATCATCATGTTCATCATTGTCATGTTCTTAAATTCTACAGTTCTCATGGCGTATCTCCTTTCACAATTTCCCGTTCCGCTTACTACGGATCTCTTAACTGTTTCCTACTTTAGCACAGCACTTATTTTCTGTCTAATATCAAAAACTTCCAACCCGTTATAGCCTTTTTCTATAACGTATAAGCACTGAATTTCTTCATTTCTTCTATATAAGTCTCGCCGATCGGACCAAGCACCATGTCATCCCTGGTAATATATCCGATGTGCATAACAACTTCCACATCGAGCGGAACTGCAATACAATCTTCTCCATTCAGCTCCTCACAGATGATACCGGAGCACAGTGTATAGCCATCCAATGCGATCATCATATTTAATGCAGTTGCACGGTCATTTGCCCTGATTCTTCTGCGGTATGGGTAAGTGCTGAGCACCTCTTCCGCATAATAAAAGGAATTGTGCGTTCCCTGATCGAACGAAATACAGGGATATGCTTCCAGCTCCTTCATCGTGATCTTTTTCTGTCCGGCAAGCGGATGCTTTGCACTCAGATACACATAGGTCCGACAGGCAAACAATTCGTGAAATATCAGATTATTTTCTTTAAATTCTCCCCGCAGTACCTTTTCATTGAACACATCCAGATACAGAATGCCGATATCACTCCGGCAATTTTTCACATCTTCAATGACCTCATGGGTTCTGGTCTCATAGATTGCAAAATCATATTCCTCCATGCCGGTCTTACGTATCGTTTCTGCAAATGCTTTTACGGCAAAAGTGTAATGCTGGGTGGACACATGGAATTTTTTCTTATAGTTCTGCTTTTCGATATAACGTTGCTCCATCAGACGATATTGCTCCAGTGTCTGTCTGGCATAGCCCAGAAATTCCAATCCTTCGGTTGTGATCCGGATACCACGGTTGCTTCTGGTAAACAGTGTGATTCCAATCTCGCTTTCCAGGTCACGGACGGCACTCGAAAGACTCGGCTGTGAGATGAACAGTGCTTTGGCAGCCTCATTCATGGATCCTCTGTCTGCAATCTCGACCACATATTTCATCTGCTGAAGTGTCATTTTGTTTATCCCCTCAATCTTCCTTATGTTTCCGGTGATCCGCAGATCACACCGCCTCCAAGCACAAGATCACCGTCATATAATACAACTGCCTGCCCTCTGGTGATCGCTCTCTGTGGCTCATCAAATACAACTTCGATCTTTCCGTCGGCAAGCCTTCTGGCAACTGCCGGTGCCTCCTTATGGCGATACCGGATCTTGGCAGCACATCTGACTTCTTCCCCGATCTCAGGATCTATGGATATCCAGTTCACTTCATCCGCGACCAGTCTGCGTTTAAAAAGCTCCTCATTGCTTCCCAGTACAATCCTGTTCTTTTCCGTATCAATCTCACAGACATAGTACGGCGCTGTTCCCGCAATTCCGAGCCCCTTCCGCTGACCGATGGTATAGTGGCAGATCCCTTTATGCGTTCCGAGTACGTTTCCTTCCCGGTCTACAAAAGCTCCCGGTTTTAAGCCCTCTGCCTGCTCATTATCCAGATAGCGCTCCAGAAATCCGGCATAATCCCCATCCGGTATAAAGCAGATGTCCTGACTGTCATGCTTTGCGGCATTGACCATGCCTTCCTCTGCCGCTATTTTCCGTATCTCGTCCTTATGGTATTCTCCAAGCGGAAAGAGTGTATGCGCCAGTTCGTCCTGCGTGAGCTGATACAGCACATAGCTCTGATCCTTTGCCGGATCCTTGGCTTTTTTCAGGCAGTAGCGCCCGGTACGCTCTACATATCCGATTCTGGCATAGTGCCCGGTTGCAATCATCTCATAGCCAAGTTCCTTAGCACGCCTGTACAGATGTCCGAACTTCAGATATCTGTTACATGCGATACAGGGGTTTGGTGTACGTCCCTCCTGATAGTCCCGGACAAACGGTCCAATCACTTTTTCTTCAAAATCATCCGTAAAGTTGAAAACGTAAAAGGGGATGTCCAGTTTTCTAGCTACACTTCGGGCATCCTCCACATCATCCAGGGAGCAGCAGCTCTTCAGATTCGGTTCTTCCTTACCAACCACAGGAAGCTCGTTACTGACTAACTTCATGGTCACTCCCATACATTCATAACCTTGCTTTTTCAATAAACAAGCACAAGCGGAGGAATCAACTCCTCCGCTCATTGCAACCAAAACCTTTGTCGGTTTACTCATGCGCATCCTCCGCATGGCATGCCACACAGTCAAAAGAACAGAACTGATTCTTGTCGTAGGCAACTCCATGCTTATCATAATAATCCTTTATTGCGGCACGTACTGCTTCCTCCGCTAACACTGAACAGTGTAACTTATGTGCAGGCAGTCCGTCAAGTGCCTCAACAACGGCTTTATTGGATAATGTCAGCGCTTCCTCCAATGTTTTTCCCTTGATCATCTCCGTTGCCATGGAGCTGGTCGCGATCGCTGATCCACAGCCAAAGGTATTAAACTTTACGTCCGTGATGACATTGTCCTTTACCTTAATATACATTCTCATGATATCGCCGCATTTTGCATTTCCTACTTCACCGATACCATCAGCATCCTCAAGCTTACCCACATTTCTTGGATTTTCAAAATGATCCATTACTTTTTCACTATATAACATGTCTGCGCTCTCCTTTCTCAAGTTCATCCCATACCGGAGACATATTTCTCAGATAAGTTACTACCTCTGTTACCTTCTGTATAATCGTATCCACTTCTTCCTTCGTGTTTTCCTCATCCAGTGTCAGTCGAAGAGAACCGTGTGCCACTTCATGTGGAAGTCCCAATGCCAGCAATACATGGCTGGGATCCAGGGATCCTGAGGTACATGCGGATCCGGAAGAAGCTTCGATTCCCGCACGGTCCAGCAGTAATAACAGGGACTCACCTTCGATTCCTTCAAAACAGAAGTTCACATTTCCGGCAAGTCTTACCTTGGGATCACCGTTCAGCTTAGAATGCGGGATCTTCGACAGTCCCTCGATCAGGCTGTCACGCAGTCCGCGGACATACGCATTCCTTTCTTCCATACCGGTCGTTGCCTCTTTCATGGCCGCAGCCATTGCAACGATTCCCGGAACATTTTCCGTACCGGCACGTTTCCCGCGTTCCTGGGCGCCGCCTTCGATCAGATTCGTCAAAACCGTCCCTTTTCTGGCATACAGGACACCCACGCCCTTAGGTCCATGGAATTTATGTGCGGACAGGGATAGCATGTCCACATTCAGCGCTTCCACATCCATCGGGATATGGCCGATTGCCTGTACCGCATCCGTATGGAAAGGCACACCCTTGGCTTTGCATAATTTTCCGATCTCGGCGATGGGCTGAAGTGTTCCCACCTCATTATTTGCTGCCATGATCGTAACAAGTGCAGTATCTTCACGCAGTGCATCTTCTACCTGCTGTGCAGTAACAATTCCTTTCTCCCCAACGCCCAGGAGAGTTACCTCAAAGCCTTCTTTTTCCAGCTTTTTTAGTGTATGAAGAACAGCGTGATGCTCGATTGCTGTTGATATAATATGCTTCCTGCCTTTTCTGGCTCCCTGTCCTGCAGCTGACAGAATCGCCTGATTATCCGCTTCACTGCCACCGGATGTAAAATAGATTTCTCTTGGATCAGCATGTAAACATTCCGCAATATCCGCTCTTGCCTGTGCAAGGTATTCAGCGGCATGCTGCCCTATTGTATGCAGACTGGAAGGGTTACCGTATACGTCCTTCATGCATTCAGTCATTACCTGAATTGCCGTCTCGCTCATTCTTGTTGTTGCCGCATGGTCCACATAGATCCATGCCTTTTTATCTGTACTCATTTCAGATCTGCCTCCTTTTCCTAGTGTTTTTCTAGGATTTAGAATATTCCTCCTTTCCCGGTTTGTCAATAGGTTTTTTCTTTCCCTTTATCAGAAATTCCCAGTAAGACACGGCATATTGCAGATCGCTCTCCCGGCACGCAAAAAAGGTACTGCATTCCAAATTTATTTTTTGAAATGCAATACCTTTCCGATTACGTTTATATCATCCTGATTTTCTCACAAAAAGCCGACTGCTATTTCAGGATTTCTCCCACAATGCGGTTTACCAGCCCGCCGTCTGCACGGCCTTTTACCCTGGGCATCAGTTCTTTCATCACTTTTCCCTTATCCCTTGCGGACGGATTCTCGATGCCAAGACCTGAAATCACATCCGTGATCGTCCTTCTGATCTCTTCCTCGCTCATTTCTTCCGGTGCAAACTCGGATAAAACTGCGATTCTTGCCTTGCACTGTGCAACGATATCTTCCCTGTCTGCCGGTGCAACTTCCATGGTTTCCTTAGTCTGCTTTAATTCTTTTTTTACAACTTCGTATTCTTCTGCTTCTGTCAGATCTTCTCTTTTGTCAATCGCCTTATTTTTCAGTGCGGAAAGTAACATGGATAAGGACTCTTTGCGATCCTTGTCATGGTTTTTCATTGCTGTTACCATTTCTGCTCTTACCTGATCGATCATACTCATGGTTCTGTCCTTCTTTCTTGTCTTGATATGTTTTATGATTCCCGCTATTGCGTTTTCACAGCATGATTATAAAATAAAATTTTCCAAATAGCAACCGCCGGCGGCTGATGCTTTTACAGAATGCCGACACCCTCCAATAAAATCTTGAGGCCTATCAGGATCAGAACGATTCCACCGAAGATCTCAGCTTTTGCTTTATATTTTGTTCCGAATATACTGCCGATTTTAACTCCGACGGCAGAACAGATAAACGTAATCACACCAATAAAGGAAACCGCAGGAACAATGTTCACTTTCATAAAAGCGAAGGTCACACCTACTGCCAGCGCATCAATGCTGGTTGCAACCGCCAGTAAAAACATTTCCTTTGCTTTCATGGAAGCATTCACTTCTTCTTCCCCAAAGGACTCTTTGATCATGCTTGCCCCAATCACGCAGAGCAGCACAAATGCGATCCAATGATCATACTTTGTGATCATATCGGCAAAAAAACTGCCCAGGAAATAGCCGATCAACGGCATCAGCATCTGGAAACCACCAAACCATAATCCCGCTATGCACATATGCTTCCCTTTGATCTTTCCAAGTGAAAGTCCCTTACATATGGACACTGCAAATGCATCCATGGACAATCCAACCGCCAGGATAAATAATTCTACCAAACTCATATCGTATCCTCCCTTTATTGTGTCGTATCAAACGACATCTGCTTTCGCAAAAGCGTGCCTCTGCGGAGCTTTTTCCATGACTGAATTTTTTAAAGCATTTTCCTGTCATATAAAAAGAGACCCGAAGGTAGCTGAAAGCTACCCTCAAGTCTCATCATTTCAAATATTACCGGGTGCTATGCACCAGTATGTCGATAATATTATACATTCCCATGTACCGATTACTCCCTTGAAGCGTGAATTAGATTCTACCATATACAGCTGCGGAGTGTCAACTCTTGTTTAATTCTTCTTGTAAAGCCTTTCTAATTACGATACAATATGCCTGTATGGATCTTTTGTGTATGCAGTACACATTGAAATATCACGAAAAAGAGGTAGGAATATGACAACAAATGAAAAAGCATTAAAGCTGCATGAAGAATGGAACGGAAAGCTTGAGACCGTTTCCAAAACTCCCGTAAAATCACGTGAGGATCTGTCCTTAGCATATACACCGGGCGTCGCAGAGCCCTGTAAAGTGATTGCCAAGGATAAGGAGGCAGCTTATACCTATACCTGGAAAGCCAACACCGTTGCTGTTGTTTCCGATGGTTCTGCCGTACTCGGACTTGGAAACATCGGTCCCTATGCCGCAATGCCCGTTATGGAAGGAAAGGCTGTTTTATTCAAGGAATTCGGTGGCGTAAACGCGGTTCCGATCTGTCTGGATACCCAGGACACAGAAGAGATCATCAAAACCGTAACCTATCTTGCTCCCGGCTTTGGCGGCATCAATCTGGAGGATATCAGTGCTCCCAGATGCTTTGAGATTGAAGAAAGACTGAAAGAGATCCTTGACATTCCGGTATTCCATGATGACCAGCATGGTACTGCGATCGTTGTCCTTGCCGGAATTATCAATGCACTCAAGGTTGTCAATAAGAAAAAAGAGGACTGTAAGGTCGTTGTAAACGGCGCCGGAAGTGCCGGTGTTGCCATCACCAAGCTTCTGCTTACCTATGGTTTCCCGAATGTCATCATGTGTGACAAGGTCGGCATCGTATCCAAAACAACAGAAGGTCTTAACTGGATGCAGCAGAAAATGACAGAAGTGACCAATCCGAACAATGAGACAGGTACCCTTGCTGATGCATTAAAGAATGCCGATATTTTTGTTGGTGTATCTGCTCCGAATATCGTCACCCCGGAAATGGTAGCTTCCATGAACCATGATTCCATTCTGTTTGCAATGGCAAATCCCGTTCCTGAGATCATGCCGGATGTTGCAAAGGCTGCCGGTGCACGCGTTGTCGGTACGGGTCGTTCCGATTTCCCGAACCAGGTCAACAATGTTGTTGCTTTCCCCGGTATCTTCAAGGGCGCACTGGAAGGACGTGCAACACAGATCACGGAGGAAATGAAATTAGCTGCTGCGACCGCCATTGCAGGGCTTGTGCCGGATGATCAGTTAAGTGACGATAATATCATGCCGGAAGCATTTGATCCGAAGGTTGCCGAAGTTGTTGCAAACGCAGTCAAATCCCACATCAAATAAATTTTTATGGAAAAGCATTATTATTCCCTTTCCGACTACTGTCTGGAAACATATCATGAAAAACTATATAAGATCGCGATCAGGGCAGGGATGACCTGTCCAAACCGCGACGGAACAAAAGATACCAGAGGCTGCATCTTCTGTTCCGCCGGTGGCAGCGGTGATTTTGCCGTCTCAGACCTGCTCCCCATTAAGGAACAGATTGTACAGGGGCGGCATTTATTATCAGGAAAACATACCGGCTGCCGCTATATTGCCTATTATCAGGCTTTCACCAATACCTATGCCCCCGCGGACAGGCTGTTATCCCTCTATCGCGATGCCCTGTCACAACCGGATATTGCCGGTATCTCAATTGCCACAAGGCCGGACTGCTTATCGGAAGAGGTTCTTGATGTTCTTGCCATGTGCCGTCAGGAATTTCCGGATAAATTTCTGTGGATTGAGCTTGGTCTTCAGACCTGTCACGAAAAAAGCATCCGCTATATCCGCAGATGCTATCCGAATTCCGTATTTGAAAAAGCCATGCAGTATCTGCATGCACTGTCTGTTCCGGTTATTATCCATGTGATTCTCGGTCTTCCCGGAGAAACCGAAGATGATATGTATGAAACCATACGTTATGTAAACCTTTTTCATCCTTTCGGAATCAAGCTACAGCTTCTGCACGTTTTAGCCGGCACAGATCTGGCAAAGGATTATACTGCCGGATATTTTAAAGTACTGGAACGGGACGATTATTTCCGCATCGTTTCACATTGTCTTGAACTGTTGGATCAAAGCATCGTCGTGCATCGCATCACGGGGGACGGCCCGAAGAAATTGCTGATCGCGCCCTTATGGAGTGCGGATAAAAAGGGGGTTCTCAATGCTTTCCGACATTATCTGAACGAACATCATATTATACAAGGGAGTTATTACCATGAGCAATGAAGCAATGACTTTATACAGACTGATCATCCTGCACATGCTGAGCAAGGTATCTCATCCGCTCTCAAGCGCACAGATTGCAGATTTTATCTTATACAAAGAATATACAAATTTTATGACCCTGCAGCAGGTTCTTACAGACCTTACAGAGGATTCTTTTATTACCGCAGCCACAATGGGAAACCGTACGCTGTACACAATCACCGAAGAAGGACGCCGTACGCTCTCTTTCTTTGATAACCGTTTACAGGACAGCATCAAGGCAGATATCAACGAATATCTTGAAGTCCACAAGATCCAGATCCGTGACGAGCTCTCCATCCTCACAAACTATGACAAAAACAGCTCCGGCGAATATGTGGCTGAGCTGATCGCCAGGGACCAGGACAATGAACTTGTGCATATCTCCATTACCGTTCCAACCGCTGACTTTGCCCAGAACGTCTGTCAGAAATGGAAAGAGAAAAACCAGGAAATCTATCAGTATCTGATCCGGGAATTATTCTGATTGTTCCGTTTTAGCGGATCCGTCTTTTTCTTTCAGCCACTTCATATGCTCTTTGATTCTCTGTTCATAACCGTTTCCATCCGGTCTGTAAAACTCATGACCGCTCAATTCGTAGGGCAGATACTGCTGCTCTACGTAATGTTTATCATAACTATGCGCATATTTATAGCCTGTTCCGTGTCCCAATTTTGCCGCTCCTTTATAATGGGCATCCTGCAGATGAACAGGGATCTTCAGATCCCCCATTTTTTCCACAATTCCCATTGCCTCATCAATCGCCTGAATACAGGCATTGCTCTTCGGTGCACATGCCACATAGATTGCTGCTTCCGATAAGATGATCTGTGCCTCCGGCATACCGATCCGTTCCACTGCCTGGGATGCGCTCACCGCTACCGTAAGTGCATTCGGATCCGCCGTGCCGACATCCTCTGCCGCACAGATCATGATCCTCCTTGCAATAAACGTCACACTTTCTCCTGCATACAGCATCTTGGCAAGATAATATACCGCAGCATCCGGATCCGATCCCCGCATGCTCTTAATAAAAGCAGAGATCGTATCATAATGGTTATCCCCACTCTTATCATAACGGATCACCCGCCTCTGAATACACTCCTGTGCCACATCCAGAGTCAGATGAACCTTGCCGTCCTCACTGCGCTCTGTTGTCAGGATCCCCAGTTCCACCGCATTGAGCGCATGTCTGGCGTCCCCGCCCGATAATTCCGCCAGGAAATCCAAAGCATCCTCATCGATCACTGCATCATAGCCTCCCATGCCGCGTTCTTTATCATAGACCGCTCTTCTGATCAGCGTTTTGATATCCTCTTTCTCTAATTGCTTCAGCTTAAAAATAACGGACCTGGAAATCAACGCACTGTTTACCTCAAAATACGGGTTCTCCGTTGTCGCACCGATCAGCACCACCGTTCCGTCCTCCACAAACGGAAGCAGATAGTCCTGCTGTCCTTTATTGAATCTATGGATCTCGTCGATGAACAGGATGGTCTTTTTTCCATACATCGCCTGAACATCCTTTGCCTTGGCGATCACTTCCTCCATGTCCTTTTTTCCTGCAACCGTTGCATTGATCTGCACAAATTCCGCACTGGTCGTATTGGCGATCACCTTGGCAAGCGTTGTTTTTCCGGTTCCGGGCGGTCCGTATAAGATAATGGAGCTTAATTTATCCGCTTTGATCGCACGGTACAACAGTTTATCCTTACCAATGATATGCTGCTGTCCGACCACCTCGTCTAACGTCCGCGGACGAAGCCTTGCCGCAAGCGGTGACTCCTTCTCCATATTTTTTTCTCTCATATAGGAAAATAAATCCATCGTATCCATTGTTCTTCACTCCATTATCAGTTCATCCACTGTTACAAATTCATACCCCTGTGCCTGCAGAATGTCAACCACCCGCAATGCTGCCTCCACAGAGCTTGCATAGCAGTCATGCAGCAATATGATGGCATTTTCTTCGGCATGCTCCGTGATCCGCGTGATCACGGTCCCGGCATCCGGGGTACACCAGTCCTTCGGATCTACATTCCACAGAACGGGCAGCATATTCAGATCTTCCTCATATCTCTTATTCCATATACCGTAAGGCGGGCGTACATACTCGGTATGTTCCCCGGTGATGGCATATACCGCCTCATCCGTTTTGCGCAGTTCCTCTTCAAACCGGTCCATATTGGCGCTGGTAAGCTGCATATGGGAATAGGTGTGATTGCCGATCAGGTGACCGTCCTCATACATGGTGCGTACGATATCCGGATATTGCTCTACTTTCTCCCCCAGCAGAAAAAAAGTTGCGTGCACGCCTCTCTTCCGTAATCCGTCCAACAATCTGGTCGTATATATGGCACTCGGTCCATCGTCAAAGGTCAGTGCGATCTTTTTGGGCGTTGTCTGGCTTACTGTCCCTTCTCCAAATGTATCAATCTCCGCTTCCACATCACGGTTTTGCACCATTTTCGTTTCCGCACAATGATATTCCATTCCTATCAACAACAACAGCAGCAGATCAAGCAGCGCTATTTTCAGCCATTTGCGCATCCGTCCGGCTTCCTTCCGATATTGAGCTATCGTTATATTTTATGCTCAACCCGGAAAAGAAACACGTTCAATATATATTTTTGCAAAATCAGTTTCTTCTGCCAAATTGATGCTGCTGCTTTGCTCCCTGATCCGGTCACTGATGTCACTGCAGATACTCCGTTCCATTTTGCTTTCCGACATTCTGCCCATGGCTGCACTTTCCTGCAGCATTTTCACGCCAAGAAGCTTTGCGCCTGCAAGTGCCGTATTCCCGACAGCCTTAATTTTTCCCCGGAAGCATTCCGGAAACAGTCCGATCCTTACAGCACTTTCCGGATCCAGATAATACCCAAAACCTCCCGCCAGATATACGGTTGTGATCTCCTCTTCGGTGATCCTGCCACGCTTACACAGGCAGCTGATTCCCGCGGACACCGCCGCCTTTGCTTTCTGCAGTTCCCGGATATCCGTCTGGCGGATATGGAATCCTTCCACATCGATCCCCTCTGTAAAGTATGGTTCCGCAAGCAGCCCGGTCTCATCCAGCATTCCCTGTTCCAGAAGTTTTGCTGCCGCTCCGATCAGATCCGCTCCCATGATACCGCCGGCCGCACTGCCCTCAAATGCAGGTCCCGCTGCCGTTGCCGTACATAGTAGTCTGCCGCCGCTTAGAAGTACCATTTCTCCATTTGTTCCCAGGTCAACGAGCAGACTGTTGTTCGTTGCTTCCACGCTCGCACATTCTCCCATATCGGCCTGTGCCCTTGTGTCCGAATACCTGACAACCAGTCCCGTTGCCAGAATTCCCGCTGTGATATCACCACCCACAAAGGCGGATATGCCTGGCAGAATATAACAATTTATCCCCCGGATCTTCATGCATTCTACCTGTGTATCGATCGGTGAAAAGGGATAACATCCAAGTACGCCCGGATCCAGACCGCGGAGCAGATAATTCATTGCCGTATTTCCGACAACCACCATAAAAGCAGGTTCTTCACCGCACCGGCATATCAGCGAACGCATCCCTTCTGACAGACACATCCTGATTTCCTCCGTCAGCTCCTGCCCATGTCCCTGCATGGCCGCGCTGATTCTGGATGCCACATCCGCACCAAAACATCGCTGCGGATTCAGTGCCGTATAAGTTCCGATCACTTCTCCCTTTTTCACCGCCTGTATTACCACGGTGGTCGTTCCGACATCCGCCGCAAAAAAAACATTTCCGTTCCCGTCAGTATCCTCTGTATGGTGTCCGGTACTCGTAATGACATCTGCATTTTTTCCACGTTTTCCGGTGTCAACGATAACATCCGGCATTTTTTCCGGTGCCCCACATAGCACAATTTCCACATCACGCACAAGCGCATGCCTGCATGCGAGCCTGATTCCTTCCCGCATTTCCTGTGCAGAGAGGAGCATTCTCTCATTCGCCGTCGGCAGGGGTGCATCTTTCCCATAACGCACAACGCATTTTCCGCAAGTGCCGTTTCCACTGCAGTCCCTTCTGTAATAACCGTTTTTTTTCAAAACCGTCAGCAGGTTGTCCCCTCTGTGCGCCGTAATTCTTCTCTGTATAAAAGTATCCTGTTCATAAAATTTTCCGTGAACGGTAACAATAACTTCCTCAGACAAATTGGTTCTTCTCCCTGTCGTAGTGGTAATCAATCGTAGCAAGCTTCTGTTCCAGTGCATTCTGATCCTCATCCAGATCATCGCACATTGCCTCCAGACTTCCATAGAAATCCCTCAGCTTCAGATTTACAACACTTAATAACATCACCGGATCCTGTGGTAACATATTTTTTCTCCTCATCCTGTCTGTTTTTCAAATATCTACGCAATAGTATAGCACCGAATGCGCAAAATAGAAACCACTGCATATATTAGAAGTAATTCAAAATTGCAGAGGTTTCTATGCAAAAACAACCTATTCAGGCTGCTGCAGACATGCCGGACATCGGCAGACTGACTTTTAATGTCACCTCCAGCATCGGTCTGATTCCAATTAACAATGCAAACATTACAATCCGTACCTCCGGTGTCACTGATTCCGCTGTGGAAGATCTCAATACCGACAATTCCGGTCAGAGTGATACCGTAGATCTGCCTGCACCGCCTTTTGACTATAGTCAGGAGCCCAATTCCAGCCAGCCCTATGCCAACTACGATATTACGGTTACCGCTCCCGGATATGAGCCGACTGTCATAAACGGCACGGAGGTGCTTCCGGATGTAACTGCCGTCCAGCCGATCACACTGACTCCGATCGAAACGGGTACTGAAGAAAAGGACATCGTTATTCCTCCACATACACTTTATTACGAATATCCTCCCAAGATCCCGGAAGCCGAGATCAAACCCATAGATGAATCCGGCAGTATCGTACTGAGCCGCGTTGTGATTCCGGAATACATCATCGTTCATGACGGCGTACCCAGTGATTCCAGTGCTCCTAACTATTACGTTCCCTATACGGACTATATCAAAAATGTTGTATCCTCAGAGATCTATGCGACCTGGCCGGAGAGCACCATCTATGCAAATACGCTTGCCATTCTGAGTTTTACTCTGAACCGGGTCTACACGGAGTGGTATCGCAATCAGGGCTATAATTTTACGATCACCTCTTCGACTGCCTATGACCAGAAGTGGATCTACGGCAGGAATGTGTATGAAAATATTGATGCGATCGTGGATAGCATCTTCAATAACTATCTCTCCCGCCCCGGTGTCCGTCAGCCGATCTTTACCTCTTACTGCGACGGTAACCGTGTCACTTGTGAAGGTCTGTCCCAGTGGGGCTCCAAATATCTGGGTGATCAGAATTACAGTGCCATTGACATCATTCATTATTACTACGGCAATGATATGTATATCAATTCAACCACCAGTATTTCCGGCGTTCCTGCGTCCTGGCCGGGATATGACCTCGGTATTGGTGCCAGTGGTCAGAAGGTACTTCAGCTTCAGGAGCAGTTAAACCGCATTGCCAGAAATTACCCCGCCATTCCGACGATCGTCGCTGACGGCATCTATGGGTCCAGGACCTCCGAAGCCGTCAAAGTATTTCAGCGGGTGTTCGGACTTCCGCAGACCGGGATCGTGGATTATCCCACCTGGTATAAGATTTCTCAAATCTACGTCGGTGTCAGCCGCATCGCGGAACCGCGAACCTGAGCAGCTTTGCAAAGCGTACCGACCGCAAAAAACCTCTCCACCACACGATTTCCACGCGGCGGAGAGGTTTTCTCATATCTTATTTATGCGATCTTATTGTTATTTGCTCTTAACTTCTTCTGATTCATCAAAAACGTAATCTTTTCCCGGAAGAATTGCATTCAGGATGATACCTACTAAGGATCCGATTGCAAGACCACTCAGAGAGATCGTAACTTCTCCGATAGAGAAGATGATTGCGCCTGCATCACTGTAATTGATACCGATGGACAGTACCAGGATCAGTGCTGCGATCAGGACATTACGGCTCTTGGCAAAGTCGCATTTGGATTCTACAATATTTCTGACACCGACTGCAGAGATCATACCGTAAAGAACCAGGGATACGCCACCCATGGTTGCTGCCGGCATGCACTCGATCAGTGCTGCAATCTTCGGGCAGAAGGAAAACAGAATTGCAAAATATGCTGCAAGACGGATAACCAGCGGATCAAATACTTTGGTCAGTGTCAGCACACCGGTATTTTCACCGTAAGTCGTATTTGCAGGAGCTCCAAACAAGGATGCAAGAATGGTTGCAAGTCCATCTCCCAGTAAGGTTCTGTGAAGTCCCGGATCCTTAATATAATTTTTGCCTACTGTGGAAGAGATTGCGGAGATATCTCCGATATGCTCAACAACTGTTGCAAGTGCGATCGGCATGATCGTAATAACAGAAGTAATTAACAATGATGTATCCGGATTTTTGAAAATAGAGAATACCGTCTCACTGTAGTGAACCGGAAGTCCGATCCATGCAGCTTCCTTTACCAGTGTAAAGTCAACCTGACCTGCAATAGCTGCTATAATATAGGACGCAAGCACACCAAGAATAATCGGAATAATGCGGATCATTCCTTTACCCCAGATGTTGCAGACAACTACTACTGCGATAGCGATCAGCGCGATCCACCAGTTGGATGCACAATTATTAACAGCAGATTTGGAGAGATTCAGACCAATTGCGATGATGATCGGACCTGTTACGATTGGTGGGAAGAATTTCATGATCCTGTTGGATCCGAATGCTTTGATTAAAGCTGCCAGTATCAGATAAATCAGTCCTGCGCATGCAACACCGAAACATGCATAGGGCAAAAGCTCGGCTTCACCATTTGGTGCAATTGCCCAATATCCTGCAAGAAATGCAAAAGAGGAACCTAAGAATGCGGGCACCTTTCCTTTCGCCAGGAAATGAAACAGCAATGTTCCAAGACCTGCAAATAACAATGTGGATGAAACGCTCAGACCGGTCAGTGCCGGAACCAGAATGGTTGCTCCAAACATAGCAAACATATGCTGGATACCGAGTACGATCATCTTGCCGCTGCCAAGCTTACGCGCGTCGTAAACGGCATCGGTCCCTACGGTAATTTTTTCTTTACTCATAGTATCTCCCTCTCTTTTTTGAGTTTTATCAATATTCCACTACTTACTATATGATAGCTTTTCCCACACGTCAACAAAAAAGCAACCACATACATTGTTTTTTCTTTCGAAGCAGAGTAAACTAAAAAAAGATTTATTCGTTATCCGAATACTGAAAGGAAGAAGAATCCCATGAAAGAAAAGTTATATACCATCCCTCTCAATGATGCTTTTCATGCCAATGATGAATGTCCCTTTTGCTATATCGAACGAAATGTCGAACAGGATCTGTTGGATTTTGTTCTCGGCTCCGGTGCCTCTTATATGGAAAGTGATGTCCGTTCCGATACGGACAGCGCCGGCTTCTGCCGGGCTCATTTTAAGAAAATGTTTGACTACGGTAACACGCTTGGAAACGGCTGGATCTTAAAAACCCATTATATGCGTATCCGCGAAGAACTGCAAAAACAGACAAAGGAGTTTACTCCGGGAAAAAGTTCTTTGTTCACGAAGATAAAAAAGCCGTCGGCTGCAGGTAATTCCGTTGCAGAATGGGTGGAAGAAAAGGAACGCTCCTGCTATATCTGCAATCGCTTTGCAGATATGTATGAACGCTATCTGGATACTTTTTTCTATATGTATAAAAATGATGAGTCTTTCCGTGAGATGTTTAAAAACTGCAAGGGCTTCTGCCTTCCCCACTTTGGAGATCTGTGCAAGGCTGCAGATACCAAGCTGCCGGATTCGGAAAAATCCACCTTCTATTCCTTGCTGTTTAACCTGATGAACACCAACATGGCACGTCTGCAGGAGGATGTAAACTGGCTGATCGAGAAATTTGATTATCTGCATAAGGATGATGACTGGAAAAATTCCAAAGATGCCGTGCAGCGCGGCATGCAGAAGTTAAAAGGCGGCTATCCCGCGGATCCCGTATATAAGCAGTCGAAATAAAAGAACAGCCGAGGCAGCTACTGCTTCGACTGTTCTTTTATTTTGGACGCAAGTTCTTCCAGATACATCCAGCGTTCCATTTTTTCATCCAGATTTTTCTGTGTTTCTTCTTTCTGTGCGGTAAGCTCCGTCAGTTTGGAATAGCTGCTCGCATTTTCTGCCATCTGCACATCCAGCGTTTCCAGTTCTTTCTCCAGCTTTGCAATTTCCGACTCTATTGTCTCATATTCCTTCTGCTCTTTATAGGAAAAACGCAGCTTCTCCGTACCGGATTCCCTTTGTTGTTTGTATGCCGCTTTTTTATCCTTTTTCTCCTTATCGGTGTTCTGAGTGATACCTGCCGTATCCGTTTTATTCTCAAATTCCGATCGTATCTGATAATCGGTATAACCGCCCTCATATTGGTGGATATCACCGTTTTCAAAGGCAAAGATCCTTTTGGCGGTCCGGTCCAGAAAATAACGGTCATGGGATACGATGATGACGATTCCCTGAAAATGATCCAGATAATCTTCCAGAATCATGAGTGTTGTAATGTCAAGATCATTTGTCGGCTCGTCCAGGATCAGGACATTCGGTGCTTCCATCAATACCCGCAGCAGGTTCAGTCTGCGCTTTTCACCACCCGACAGCTTTCCGATCAGACCATACTGATCTTCCCCTTCAAACAGAAAGTTCTCAAGCATCTTTGCCGCAGTTATGACGCCGTCATCCGTTTTTACATATTCTGCTGTTTCCCTGATATAATCGATCACACGCATCTGCGGATCCATATATGCGATCCCGGCTTCTTTCTTATCTGTCTCGATCTCCTGAGAATAATATCCAATCTTTACGGTCTGGCCAATGATGCGCTCACCTGCATCGGGCAGCACCCTTCCCTCAATGATCTTCATCAATGTTGTTTTTCCACAACCGTTGGGACCGATAAAAGCAACCCTGTCATCCTTTAAGAAAATGTAGGAAAAATGTCGGATCAGCTCCCTCTCTCCGTATGTTTTGCAGATATCGTGAAGTTCTACCGTTGTTCTGCCAAGACGAGTCGTTGCTGAATTCATTTCTACTGCTTTGTCCGCCTGCGGTGCCACTCTGTTCTTCAGTTCCTCATACCGCTCCAGCCTTGCTTTCTGCTTTGTGCTTCTGGCTCTTGCCCCACGCATCACCCATGCAAGCTCCGTCCTGAGAATCGCCTGACGTTTCCGTTCACCCGCTAACTGCATCTCTTCTCTTTCCGCTTTTGTCTTCAGATAGCCGGAATAATTAGTCTCATAACTATACAGCCTGCCATGATCAAGCTCTACAATACGGTTGCTGACACTGTCTAAAAAATATCTGTCGTGAGTGACCATGACCACACTCCCGCGAAAGCGCCGTAGCCTTTCCTCCAGCCAATCTGCAGTTTCCAGATCCAGATGGTTCGTTGGCTCATCCAGAATCAGCAGATCCGCATCCCCGACAAACAATGCCGCCAGTGCCGCCTTTTTCTTCTGTCCGCCGGAAAGCTGTCCCATTGTCTGCTCCGTATCCACGATCCCGACTTCATGCAGCATACTTTTGGCTGCTGCCGCAAGCTGTGCCTCTTCCTTTTGTTCTGTAACACAGTGCTCCAATACATAGGACAGTACCGTCTGCTCCGGCACCGCCTGCATATGCTGTGGCAGATAATGCAGGATCAGGTGATTTGCTTTTGTCACTTTTCCCTCATCCGGCTCCTCCACACCTGCCATGATCTTCAGTAATGTGGATTTTCCGGTTCCGTTGATTCCGAGGATACCAACCTTTTCTCCCTCGTTCAGATAAAAATCCGCTCCGTCAAACAGACGACGGACTCCATATGCTTTTGTCAGTTTTTCTATATTGAATAAGTTCATCTTCTCCCCATTCCCGGGTGCTGCCAACATCCGTTTTACCGCGCATTCCCGGCTACTCCGATAGTCCGTTTTTACCGCGCATTCCCAAGCTGCCAGAATGCAACTGCAGAGGCTGCCGCAACATTCAGGGAGTCCACACCGTGTGCCATCGGGATACATACCGTATAGTCACATTCCGCGATCGTATCCGCCGAAAGCCCATCGCCTTCCGTTCCAAGTATGACCGCCAGCTTTTCCTCCGACATCAGTTTCCGGTCATTGATGTTTACGGAATCCTCCTTCAGAGCCATGGCAGCGGTCTTATATCCCAATTTATGCAGATATCCGATATCGCTCCGGATCTCATCTTTCCTGTCAGCCCCTGTCTCCCTGTTTTGGGGAAAACAGGTCCACGGAATCTGAAATACGCATCCCATGCTGACGCGTGCCGCACGCCGATATAACGGATCACTGCACCCGCCTGTCAACAGGACTGCGTCCATTCCAAGCGCCGCTGCAGAGCGGAATATTGCTCCGACATTCGTTGGATTCACAACATTTTCCAGTACCGCAATACGGCTTGCTCCTGCGCAGATCGTATCCACAGCCGGAAGTGCATGTCTACGCATTGCACATAACATGCCCCGCGTCAGGTGAAAACCGGTCAGCTTTGCAAGCACTGCATCCGGTGCAATATAGGCAGGCACATTGATACACTGTGCGAGTACCCGCTTCGTTTCCCCGGACATCTGTCCCGGATCCAGCAGAAGCGAAATTGGCTGATAGCCTGCGTGCAGCGCACGTTCGATCACCTTGGGACTCTCCGCAATAAAAATCCCCGGTTCCGGTTCATAATAATGTGCCAGCTGGTTCTCCGTTAGTCTTGCATACACATCAAGTTCCTTGGCCGCAAGATCTGTAATCTCAATATATTCAGGCATACTTCCTCCCTATGGACAGGCTGCACAAGTGCACGGACAACTGTTAAAAATACGCGCCACCGCCATACGGAGATCCGCAGCAGAACCCACTGCCAGAACAGCAGCAGGAACACAGCATATAGGAAATACAGAGTTTTCCGCAGATATTGTCCCCCATACGGTCCATTCCCATATAGGTACTCTGCATGCCCCTGTACCAGTTGCCCCCGTACTGGAGCTGCTGTAGCACTCTCTGGTATTCCATATTGTTTGGTTCCAGCTCCACGGCTTTTTGTGCATGCGAAAGCGCCTGCACATTATTGCCGGCTCCCGCATTGGCGATTGCACTATAATAATACCACTTTGCGTTCTTTTGCGCTATCGTATCCAGAACATTCAGTGCTTCCCTGTAGTGCCCGCCCTGAATATAATTATAGGCAGCCTTCATATGAAGTTTATCCTCATCTGTGTCTTCATTCTGTCGGTCACGTCCTGTATAACCATAGAACCCGCCAAAGCCCCCAAAGCCGCCAAACGGATTCCCATAATCCCGGTCCGCATTGTCATAGCCGTAGGAGCTTCCGCGCTCCCGTTCCCGCATGATCTGCTGGTATGCCTGCTGGATCTGCTTAAACTTTTCCTCTGCCTGCTCTTTATTCGGGTTATTGACATTGGCATCCGGATGATATTTTCTGCTGAGATTCCGGTATGCCTTTTTGATCTCTTCCTCACTTGCAGTCCGGCTTACGCCCAAAACTCCGTACGGATCGGTCATTTTTTCTCTCCCTCTGCTTGCTCCATGCGCTTCCGGTGTTTGATCTCAAACCTTGTCCATACACCCGCATAGAGAATATTTCTTAAAATATCAACATTCCACAGAATCGGCAGTGTCTCAAATTCTCGTGAGCACTCTGCCATCATCATCGTCAGGATCTGTTTTACATCTTCTTCAAAGTGTTCACTTTCATACATCCCGGCAAACGGATTATAATTTCCCTTTTTCAGATCCTTTTCAATATCGTCATACGCATCCAGTAAATATATGTATTTTCCCAGATAAAATCCTATCTTGCGCAGACTGTCCGCCCATTCATCGTCTTTGTATACAAACAGCTCTGCCATGATCTCGCCAAAATGTCCTGCAACCTCGTCTATGGAGCTGTTCTTTTCTTTTTCACACTGATGGATCTTCTCCAGACGGTCATATACGCATAATACCTTTTCCGGATATTTTTCGGCGATCCGGTTATGTTTTTTACGAAGCATTGCCGCAAACAGGTATCTTCCGATCTTCTTCTCATCCAGCCAGTCATCCATACATTTATAATAGGTGAGGATCATATTGACATCCGCTGCATATTCACTGTATTCATTCCTGTTTGTCGGATGCTTCTCAAAAGGATGGGCGATGCAGCGTGCCTCTCCCGTCTCCGTCTCCGGTTCGTAGAGTCCGGTCAGCAGCATAACAAGGAACGTCATATCATAGCTTAACGTCATCTGTCCGGTTCTGCCATACTTTTCTTTCAGTGTCTGACAGAGTCCGCAGTAATAGGATCGGTATACGGCAAATTCCCGGAATTTCATCTCGGGTTTATTAACAACAATATATCCAAACATACATCCGCTCTCCCATCAGCTTCGTTTTGCAAATTCTGTATGACATTTCGGACAGGTTATAATGATCTGTCCCTTTCCTCTCGGTACACGGATCTTCTGCTTACAGTTCGGGCACTTATAGATATGATGTGTTTTACGCTGCGCCGCATTTCTCTTCCAGGATGCGAATTTTTTCCTGATCCCCTGCGTAAGCTGCAGGTATTTCTGATTCTCCGCATAGCGCTTCTGATAGTTTCTGGAAAACATCCGGAAATATGAGTAAACAATCAGTACCAGACCAAGGATATACCAGATGCCGCCTTTTAACAACATGGAAAGGAGCAGGCATACCATAACAGCCCAGAATAACGCCTTTCCCAGTTGATCCATTCCGTAACGCCCCCGCATAAATTCTTCCATTTTTCTTCTCATAAAAAATTCACCGTCCTGTTCTGCAAATCAATTACTCTCATTGTAAAACAGAACGGTGAAAATGCAATGAACACGTTCGGAAAATATTCTTAAGATTTTCTAAAGCTTCTTTTCTCTGCCCTGATGCTTTAAAAATTCTTATTTCTTAACTGCTGCAAGCGCTCCGTCACGCATAACGATCAGGATGGTATCGCCGCCTGCCAGATCCCCGGACAAAATCAGTTTTGCCGACAATGTCTCAACATATTTCTGGATGAACCTCTTTAACGGTCTCGCACCGTAAGTCGGCTCATATCCGTTATCAATAATATATTGCTTTGCTTCATCGGACAGTTCCACCGAAAGCTCCCTGTCTGCCAGCCGCTTATTCAGATCCGCCATAATCAGATCCACAATTCCGCCGATATTCTCTTTCGTCAGCGGCTTAAACAGGATCATTTCATCCAGACGGTTCAAGAATTCCGGCCTGAAGCTTGCACGAAGCTGTTCCATTACGCTTGCCTGTGCATTTTCGCTGATACTGCCATCCGGCATGATTCCTTCCAGCAGATCCTGCGCACCGATATTGGAGGTCAGGATCAGAATGGTGTTCTTAAAGTCAACAGTCCTTCCCTGAGAATCGGTAATTCGCCCGTCATCCAGTACCTGTAAGAGCACATTGAATACATCTGGATGTGCCTTTTCGATCTCATCAAAGAGTACGACCGAGTAAGGTTTTCTTCTGACTGCTTCGGTCAACTGTCCGCCCTCTTCATATCCGACATATCCGGGAGGCGCTCCGATCAGTCTGGAAACGGAGTATTTCTCCATATATTCACTCATATCCAGACGTACCATGTTGGATTCATCATCAAACAGGGATGCTGCCAGTGCTTTGGCAAGCTCTGTCTTACCAACACCGGTGGGGCCAAGGAACAGGAACGAACCGATCGGCTTGGTCGGATCCTTGATTCCCGCTTTGGAACGGATAATGGCTTCGGTAACCTTTGTCACTGCCTCATCCTGACCAACAACCCGTTTATGCAGTTCTTCATCCAGATGCAGTGTCTTATTTCTCTCACTCTCGGTCAGCTTGGCGATGGGGATTCCCGTCCATCTGCTGATGATCCTTGCGATCTCATCCTCTGTAACACTCTCATGCACAAGGGACAGATCCTTATTTTTAACAGCTTCTTCCTCCTGCTCCAACTGTTTACGCAGTGTGGGCAGTGTGCCATAGCTTAATTCCGCTGCCTTTTCCAGATTTCCTTCCCGCTGGGCAATCTGGATCTGACTGTTGACTGACTCAATCTGCTCACGCAGCTTGGATAATTTTTCAACGGATGTCTTTTCATTATCCCACTGTGCTTTCCGGTTGTTAAATTCTTCTTTCAGTTCTGCAAGCTCTTTCTGAAGCGTTGCCAGACGTTCCTGACTGATTCGGTCATCCTCTTTTTTCAGCGCCGCTTCCTCAATTTCCATCTGCATAACCTTCCGCTGCAGTTCATCCAGCTCGGTTGGCATGGAATCCAGCTCGGTCTTGATCAGGGCACACGCCTCATCCACCAGATCGATTGCCTTATCCGGAAGAAAACGATCCGTAATATACCGGTTTGACAGGGTTGCAGCACTGACCAGTGCATTATCCATGATCTTGACACCGTGATAGACTTCATACCGCTCTTTTAATCCTCTCAGAATGGAAATGGTATCCTCCACCGTCGGCTCATCCACCATGACAGGCTGGAAACGACGCTCCAGCGCAGCATCCTTCTCAATATACTGCCGATATTCATTGAGCGTGGTAGCACCGATACAATGCAGTTCACCACGCGCAAGCATGGGCTTTAACATATTTCCGGCATCCAGTGCGCCGTCCGTCTTACCGGCACCGACAATGGTATGCAGCTCATCAATAAACAGGATGATCTGCCCGTTGCTCTTTTTTACTTCATCCAGTACCGCTTTCAGACGCTCCTCAAATTCACCCCGGTATTTCGCACCCGCAACAAGGGCACCCATATCCAGTCCGAATATCTTCTTATCCTTCAGCCCCTGCGGAACATCCCCGCGCACGATCCTCTGGGCAAGTCCTTCCACAACCGCTGTTTTACCTACACCGGGTTCACCGATCAGAACCGGGTTGTTCTTGGTCTTACGGGAGAGGATACGGATCACGTTCCTGATCTCATTATCACGCCCGATCACCGGATCCAGTTTCTGGTTTCTTGCCTTTTCCACCAGATCCTGACCATATTTGTTCAGGGTATCATAGGTTGCCTCCGGATTGTCACTTGTCACGCGCTGGTTACCGCGCACCGTGGACAGCGCCTGTAAGAACCGCTCTCTGTTGATTCCGTATTCCTTGAAGATCTGTGCAATCTCTTTATTCGGATAACGGATCATGCTTAAAAACAAATGCTCCACGGAGACATACTCATCCCCCATTGTCTTTGCCTCATCCTCTGCCGAGATCAGCACCTTATTCAGATCCTTACCAACCAGAATCTGTCCACCCTGCACTTTCACACGCTTCTCAAGCGCCTGTTTTGCACGGTTTACAAAATGCTCGGTCTGGATCTCCATTTTTTCGATCAGCTTCAGGATCAGACTGTCATCCAGAGTCAGCAGACTGTATAACAGATGCTCCTGCTCGATCTCCTGATTTCCGTATTCATATGCCAGTTTTTCACATTGCTCAACTGCCTGAATTGAATTCTGCGTAAATTTTGAAATGTTCATTATGCACACCTCCCGTCATATAACAACATTCCCGGTCTCGTCCGGGATTACTCTTTTTCATCATGAAATAAGTCGTTTACAAGCTCACTTGTTCTAACGACAATATAACAATACCATACGTTGTTAGCACTGTCAAGAGGTGAGTGCTAATTTTATGTAGAAATTGTATTTTTCTAATTTTACGGGCTACACAGTTGGAATAGAAAGAAACGCAAGCCATATTTCTATGACTTTCATTCCAATTATCAGAGGAAGGAGAAGAAAGCACATTGACAACAAGACATTCATTTATACAGATGACCAAACTGTCGAATGTCCGGGGAAGAATAACCTATATATCAAGTCATATAGTGGCAGATACAGCTACGCATATTGAAGAAAATGCAATTATTGAGGATATAAAACCAAAGCAAGGGGAATCAGCTGAGAATGTTATTACCTCACCATCGAAAGAGATGGTTGC
>Ga0129311_1000041_pt1 | contig 128776 bp, 148 predicted proteins | sample Go1ome_FD_94435 | JGI IMG/M metagenome (GOLD analysis project Ga0129311, IMG submission 94435) | Western lowland gorrila individual fecal microbial communities from Wisconsin, USA - Go1022B metagenome | ecosystem: Host-associated > Mammals > Digestive system > Large intestine > Fecal | place... | reverse complement strand
GAAAACTGTTATTACGCTAAAATATATAGTTCCTTTTGTGAATATTGTAATAATTTTTCTGAGCCATTAAACTTGTGTGGTCTTTCACTTGGAGCGGTTTTGGCATTGAATTATGCTATTGATTACCCACAAAAAGTAAAGTCACTTATACTTATTGCACCACAGTATAATATGCCGAAATTTCTGCTCAAGGTACAGAATGTGTTATTTAAATTTATGCCTGAAAGTCAGTTCAAAGATATAGGACTAACAAAAAAGGACTTTATTACCCTTACAAATTCGATGGCTAATATGAATTTTGCAAGTGGGCTTGAAAATGTTGCTTGTCCTGTACTTGTTCTTTGTGGAGAAAAGGATAATGTTAATAAAAAGGCAGCGGTAAAGATTACCGAAAAACTATCAAGAGCTAAATTCAGCACGATCGAAAATTCAGGACATGAGGTTAACATTGATAATCCGAAAGGACTAGCTAAGATAATAGAGAAATTAAATGTAGTTTAGGACGTATTGTTGATGAAAGGTGAATTTATCAAACACAACATCTCTCCCAACCAATGGTTGAGTTTGATAATTCTACTTACAGTTCGTGTACAATAGCTCACAAAGATTGTAAGGTTATCATGGCTTACGAGGCGTTGTTATCCAAAAAGAGCCGGACAAGCTGGTATTGGCAAATCCCGGTTATATCAGAACGGGTAAAAAGCAGATGCGTCTTGGTGGTGAATCTGATCCGCGAAACAAGGCTCTTATGAAGATGTTTAATCTTATCAATATCGGTGAACGTGCCGGAAGCGGTGTGCCGAATATCTTTAATGTTTGGGCTGATGAAGGCCTAGAAGAACCGGTGATTGAGGAGAAATTTGATCCGGATAGAACGGTACTGGCGCTTTCTTTCAAAAAAAGCGGCGATAAAAAAGCGGCGATAAAAAAGCGGCGATAAAAAGCGGCGGTAAGAAAGTGACGAAGAAAACTCAAATGCAATATGATAGAATTCTTGAATTTATGGAAGATGGAAAAGAGTATGGTATTTGGGATTTTTGTGAATTGTTAGGATTAAAAGAAAGTCGTACTAAAGATATTTTGAAGGGACTTTCTGATAAGATTGAAATTATGGGTAGTAATCGTGATAGACGATACCGGAAGAAATAGGTTTGCTTACATGCAAGCTGGGTGGCAAGTGCTGAAAAATCGAAGAAGAATTGGACAAACAGTTTTGGGGATTACATAGAGAATTTTTTGCTGATTATGACTGTAGTAAGTGCAGAAACTGCTGTAAGATGTACAATGGTAGTATTCCAGAAGAGGATATAGAAAAGGATGCTGAATATTTGGAAATTACCGTAGAGCAGTTTATAGATTTCTTTTTGGAAAAAGAGGAATGCGGACTTGGATATCATTACGATTTGTCCGGTAGCGTTCGAAATATTTGAAAGACTTAAAAAAGAGTATGGATTTGGGAAGAGATAAGGTGAAGCTTTTATGGGATTAATTGAAGTAGCCAGCGGTAATTCTGTTTGGCGTGGGATGGATTATTATAATGATAAGAAAGTAGATTCTTGGAACTGTGTAGGGCAGGGTGTTTATGATGGAATTGTTTCCGGAAGCGGAAATAATAAGTATACAGTTCATATAGAAAAATTTCATCCGCGAAAATCAACTTGTAATTGTCCTTTTGCAGACGGAAGACGAGTGGTATGTAAGCATATGATAGCATTATATTTTACAGCTGAACCACAGGCTGCAACGGACTTTTTGGAAGAAGTTAAGCACTGGGAAGAGGAAGATGCTTTAAGGGAACAGGAACATTATGAAGATTTAATGCAGTATGTGAAAAGCCTTTCAAAAGTGGAACTTCAGGAGCAGTTATTGAATGCACTGGTACAATTGGAAGAACGAAGGAATTATTGGTGATTTGATATGTGAATAGGCTAACTGTGAATGGACAGAACGTGTGTTTTTGCTCAATAGAATGAGGAGATATAACATGAAAGAAATAAAAAAAGACCCCTTTGATGAATATATAAAAAATCTTCCACCAACAAGAAAAGAATTAGGACAAGCATGGCGGACTGCCATCGGATTACAGGATGTAGATGGGTTGAAACCGTCTGCGTATTTGTATGAAACGGCAAAGAAAAGTATTGATGGTGAAATTTCTGTCGATGAGGCAGGATCACTTATTGATAGTTATTATGAGAGTAAAGATGGAAGATTAAAAAGTGAAGCAAGAACAGAAGAGGCGGATAAGGTATCTGCAAGAATTGCAAAGCTTCTTTCTGATAAATCCTTTATTTTTTCGACGACTCAGTATATTTCCATTCATCGTGAATTGTTTACGGGTATATATTCGCATGCAGGAAAAATACGCGATTATAATATATCCAAGAAAGAATGGATACTTGACGGAGATTCTGTGTCCTATGGCGGAGCGATAGATTTGCATGAGACACTGGAATATGATATTTCACAGGAACGAAATTTTAGATTTAATGGATTGACAATGGATGAAACCATTCATCACCTTGCAATATTTATTTCCAGACTATGGCAGATTCATGTTTTCGGGGAAGGAAATACAAGAACCACCGCAGTGTTCTTTATTAAGTATCTGAGAATGTTGGGATTTAAGACCGAGAATGATTTGTTTGCAGAAAGCTCCTGGTATTTTAGGAATGCCTTAGTTCGTGCAAATTATAACAATATTAAGGCTGGTATTTATGAAACAACAGATTTCTTGGAAAGATTTTTGAGAAATCTATTACTTGATGAGAAGAACGAGTTGCATAATAGAGATATGCATATCAGTGGTCAATTTTTATTGGGTCATGCTGACTCGATAAATGACCCAATAAATGACCCGATAAAATTGAATGAACGGGAGAAAAAAATAGTAGAATTTTTACGAAGAGAGCCAGCTTTGACTCGTAGTGGGATGGCAGAATGTCTGGGATGTTCAGATTCGACTGTAAAGAGAACATTGCAGTCTATGGTTGAAAAAGGTGTCATAAAACGTATCGGGTCAAACAAGAAAGGCGAATGGATTATATTGGATGTAAATGATGATAGCGATGAAAATTGATTCATAATAATTAGAGTTCAATGGCAGTATCCCGAAAAAGGTAATATTGGAAGCTTTTTTTTCGAATTGGCTTCATAATTTCATCAGAAGTGTATGATTGGGCAAAAGGGGGATTACTATGAAAATGATGAATGTTGGTATATCGGCGTATCAGACAAATACTTCCAACGGGCAGATGATGAGACGTCAGAGGGATAGCGCGTTGTTTTCCAATAGCGGAGTGCGGAGTACTCCCAGAACATTTTCTGATCAGGCAGGGAATAGTGCCATGAGCTACAGTGAATCACTGGCAACGCAGCGACAACAGACAAGGAATACTTCTCTGAACTTAAAAAAGCTGAAATATCACTTTAAGAATATTTCAGCTAAGATTTTTCGCAGTAAAACGTCTGCCGCCGCAAAACAGGTAGTTGGGCAGGCACGCCGTGAAGTTCTGAGATTGAAAAGACAGAAACAGAGCGGAAATTATAACAGCAAGGAAATCGATGCAGCAATAGAACATGCAAAGGCAATGGAACGTGTGGCAAAGAAAAAGGCAAAGCATCTGGAAGAAGAGGAAAGAGTCAAATGCTACGGGGGACCATGCGCTGACAACATGATCACAGAAGAAGAGTGGTTGCGGAAAACGGATAGAGAACAAATTTCAGAAGCCGGTGGAGAAGTGGTTTCCGGAATCGATGGAGAAGCAAGTTCCGGAATCAGTGGAGAATGGATTTCAGCTTCGGAAATTGATGAGGAATGGATTTCAGCGGCAGATGCGCGCTGGGCTTTGGAAATAGAAAAACTCATGGACGAAAGCAGTGAATTCTTAAAAGATATCAGCCGGGACATGGAAACGGATGTTATGGATGAATTGTCGGATCTGATGCCGGTGGCTGATGAGAATATGGATCCGGAGGATCTGAAGTTATTGAAGATCAAGCATCGCAGCAAGGAAATGAGTGATATCGCAAAAGCGGATGCCAAGTATCTAAAAGCAATATTTTCCGACAATGCGAATACGACAGAAGCAACAGGAAGCAATCCGGTTGTGTCGGGAGACGGAGTGGCTGTGGGGCCAACCATCAATATTGTATTGTAAATAACGATGATGAGATGGATTGAAATTTCAGACAAGAAGATATTGGAAAATAACAAAAATAACGAGAATAGCGGAAAAAAATAATAGAAAAGAAGGAAATAATATAAATGATGAAAAACAACAGATTTTCCATGCTGGATTCTTTAAATATTATATTATCCACACCGGGATTGAAAAAATGGTTTGGAATATTTTTCAATGAGGAGCAGTTACAATTATTTCCGAAAGAATTATGGAATCAGCCGATGCGGCTGATCGCGTATCGGGGTGTGACTCCATGGGGCAGCAATCTGCAGGGACTGGCGGAGCAGATCGTGGACACGGCGAACCTGATCCTGGAGCTGTTAAACGGGGAGAGACGGTGCCTTCACCTGCGGGACTGGCAGGAGTGGGAACCGGCTACAGATGGAGCATACCATGAACAAAATTTTATAATCACACCAGGCATGGAGGAGAAAAGTGAATTAAAACCGGCATTGATCATCTGTCCCGGAGGCGGCTATGAATATGTCAGCTTCCAGAATGAGGGGACACCGATCCAGAACCTTGCTGAGAGGCAGGGATATGCAGCCTTTGTGCTTTGCTACAGAGTTGCACCATTCCGTTATCCGGAGCCGCAGATGGATCTGTTGGAGACAATTCGATATGTGAGGGAGCATGCTGCAGAATATCATGTTGATCCAAAGCGGATTGCGATCATCGGATTTTCGGCAGGCGGACATTTATGCGCATCCGCGGCGGCGTTATACAGAACGCTGCTTCCTGAGGCAGAACCGAATGCGGTAGCTCTGGGATATCCGGTGATCAGTTTTGAAAAGGGGGTTACCCATGAAGGCAGTGTGTTCGGTTTGCTTGGACAGGATGATGAGGAACTTCGTCGTCGTTTCTCCGTTGAAAATATGATTGAGAATGATTATCCACCGACTTTTGCATGGGCATGTGAGGATGATGGCACAGTTCCCTGTGAGAATACAAAACGTCTGGAAGCAAGACTACAGGAAAAGGGAATAGCTCATGAATGCCATTATTACCCAAGCGGCGGGCACGGCTGTGGGCTTGCATATGATAACTCGGCATGGAGCTGGAGTGTGGATCTGTTTTCTTTTCTAAAAAAATATGTGTAAAAAAAGAGACATCCGAAATATCCAAGATTACGGAATTTCTTGAATACCCACACGTAAAATGATATCCTATAAAAATAAGGGATTTAAATGATCGGATAAAAAGTGTGGAGGAAGAGAGTAATGGAGAGAGAGCGTCTGGGAAGCAGGCTTGGCTTTATCATGCTGAGTGCTGGCTGCGCGATCGGAGTAGGAAATGTATGGAAATTTCCGTATATGACGGGATTATACGGAGGCGGAGCCTTCGTGATCATTTATTTGTTATGTCTGGTATTATTGGGGGTGCCGGTCATGACCATGGAATTTGCCATGGGGCGTGCCAGCCGAAAGAGTCCGGTAAAGCTGTATGAGGAATTGGAGCCCAAGGGCAGTAAGTGGCATATCCACGGCTATTTTGCGATGGCAGGTAATTACATACTCATGTTTTTCTATACTGTGGTGACCGGATGGATGCTGCGGTATTTTGTGGATATGGCAACCGGAAAGTTTGCTGGTACTTCCGTAGAACAGGTGGAGAGCAGGTTTGGTGAGATGTTAAGCCAGCCGGTGTCCATGATCGTATACATGGGAATAGTTGTAATCCTTGGTCTTCTGGTCTGCTCTATGGGTGTACAGAAGGGGGTTGAAAAGGTCACGAAAGTGATGATGGTGGCACTGCTTGTGATTATGATCATCCTTGCGGTCAACAGCGTGTTCCTTCCCGGTGCACTGGAGGGTGTAAAATTTTATCTGATCCCGGATCTACAGCGTATGCAGGATATCGGTGTGATCAATGTAATCGTAGGTGCGATGAACCAGTCTTTCTTCACATTGAGTCTGGGCATTGGTGCCATGGCAATTTTTGGAAGCTATATTGGAAAAGAGCGTACCCTGATGGGGGAGGCCGTTAACGTTGCGGTACTGGATACATTCGTGGCGATATGTGCGGGCATGATTATATTTCCGGCATGTTTTGCCTATGGGGTACAGCCGGACAGCGGGCCGAATCTGATTTTTGTTACACTGCCGAATATTTTTAACCATATTCCGCTTGGCAGATTATGGGGCAGTCTGTTCTTTGTATTTATGTCATTTGCGGCATTTTCAACGATCATTGCAGTGTTTGAGAATATTATTGCCTGCTGTATTGATCTGTTCGGATGGAAGCGCAAAAAAGCATGTCTGATCAATGCCGTGATTCTGTTTGTATTGTCCATACCATGCGCACTTGGCTTCAATGTATGGAGCGGATTCTCTATTGCAGGTAAGGGCATTATGGATCTGGAGGATTTTGCGGTAAGTAATCTGCTACTGCCTCTTGGATCCCTGATCTATGTATTGTTCTGTGTTACCCGGTATGGCTGGGGCTTTAATCAATTTGTTGCGGAAGCCAATGAGGGAAAGGGCTTAAAGATCGCAAAATGGATGCGCCTGTATATGACATTGGTGATCCCACTATTGATCATTGTGATATTTATATTGGGAATTATAGGATAACGTCAGAAAAGCTCACAACCGTTGTTGTGGGCTTTTTGTCAAACTAAGATGATTTGCAGGAAAAATCTCGGGAAAGAGCCGAGAAGGATAGTGTAAAAAACGTATTTAGAAATGAGGATCAATATGAAAAAAGACTATGACATTGTTGCGTTGGGAGAACTGTTGATTGATTTTACCGATGTCGGAAAAAGTGCGGGAGGCATGAAGCTGTTTGAACAAAACCCCGGCGGCGCACCGGCGAATCTGCTGACTGTGGCAAGTAATATGGGATATCGTACGGCTTTTATCGGTAAGGTTGGAAAAGACATGCACGGCGCTTTTTTGAAGAAGACGCTGCAAAATGCAGGGATCGATACCGGAGCGATAATTGAGGATGAAGATTATTTTACAACGCTTGCATTTGTAGAGATCAATGAAAAGGGGGAGCGCAATTTCTCGTTTTCCAGAAAACCGGGAGCGGATACCATGCTCTGTGCAGAAGAACTGGACCAGGAGCTTTTAAAAAACTGTCGGATCTTTCATTTTGGTTCTTTGTCGCTGACGGCGGAGCCTTCCAAAAGTGCAACGCTCCATGCAGTTTCGGTCGCGAAGCAGGCAGGAGCACTGATCTCCTATGACCCAAACTACCGCCCGTCTTTGTGGGAAAATCGGGAAACTGCGATCATGATGATGAAATCCGTGATTCCGCAGGTGGATGTGATGAAGGTGTCGGATGAGGAGAGTATCTTGCTGACAGGGGAAACGGATTATACCAAGGCAGCGGAGGCGCTGCTTTCCATGGGCGTGAAGCTTGTGGCTGTTACACTTGGAGCGGATGGTGTCCTTGTAGCGGATCGGGGACATCAGGAGATTGTTCCGGCATTTCGTGCGGAGGCAGTGGACACCACCGGAGCGGGGGACTCCTTCTGGGGTGGATTTTTAAGTCATTTACTGTCGTTACAGGTGTTGGAGCAAACTGCCGGAGGCGGGATTAAGATACCTGAAGGGGAGAAACTCAGGCAGTGTGCAGTCTGGGGAAATGCGACGGCTGCTCTATGTGTACAGAAAAGGGGAGGCATTCCTGCGATCCCGAAGAGGGAAGCTGTTACCCAATTTCTGAAAACGCGGTTTGAAGGAATAGAAGCGGTATAACGGATGACAGTAGGAGTCTGCCGGAACAAAATTTCCGGCAGGACTTCAGAAAAATAGAGGTTATACCGATATTATAAATAAGTATATTCTCAAAAGGATTTGGGAAATTCCTGCTTCAAGGATGAAGTGATCTTTATATGTTTATATTCTATCTGCCATAGTGAGTATAGGGCAGTCTTTCTCTTTATCTGAATTTCCCGATTTTTTGTGAAAATATGTCCATGAACAGATCAGGCAGGTTCTTGTTGAATGAGGAAAGGGGCATATCTATGAGAGCCGGAACAATTAAAAATCAGGTGCATCTGCAGCAACTGGAGCAGAAATGGCAGCAGAAAAAGAATTCTTTGTCAGCAAACAGAAAAAATGAGGAACTGACGGCGGAGCAACGTATGCTGCAGGACTTCCAGAAGCAGGCGGATGAGATCAGAAAGCAGAACAGCACCGCGGATATTTACAATAAGTTAAAAAGCGGTGGTGTGCTTACGCAGGATGAAATTGCGTATCTGAAGGAAAATGATCCGGAAGCACTTGCGAAGTATGAGGAAGCGCGTACACAGAAAAAAGCATACGAGAGAGAACTGAAAAACTGCAGGACAAAAGAAGATGTGGAAAAGGTCCGGTTGAACCGAATGGGAAACTTGGCCGCCAAAGCCAAAGCAATCGCCAACAATCCCTACATTCCGAAAGCAAAAAAAGTGGAACTCATGAATGAACTGAACAATGAGGTCTGTATGATCAGGGACGCACATACGGAGTTTGTCAGGACAAGCGAATATCAAGATATGCCGGAGGATGAACAGGAGCGGATCCGAAAAAGAGAAGATGCAGCTTCGGACGGAGAAATGGTGGACGGATCTGATCAGACAGGACAGGACACCGAAATGCCGGAGCAGACCGGTGCGGACATAGTAGCGTCAGAAATGCCGGAGCAGACCGGTGTGGACACAGTGGACGGAACCATACCCGAGGAATTTTCTTTTGAGAGAGTCATCAGTGATATGGAGCAGTTTGTAATCCGGAACAGTAACAATAAGCCGATGTTTCAGACAAGCGTATAAGTAATTGCGAGGATTGATAATGCAGGGTGTGGTTACGCGTACATAGCAATTCACAAGCAGGTACTTCAGCGCGGTCGGTACTTGACGACCGTATTTTGGTCGCTTACGTACCGTTACCAGCGCTGAGTAACGGGAGTGTGCCTGCGGTGAATTGTTATATATGCGTAACGCATCCTGGCATCATCACAACATGAAAACACGTAACAGACCATGAGGAGGGGACATATGACAGGAAATGTATATGGAGTATCAAGCTATCAGCAGATGAATCAGGCGTGGAAATCACAGTCTGCAAGAAAAGAAGAAAAGAGCACGGATTATACCGGAAAAAATGATAAGGCAACGGGTAAACCAGACATCGAAGTAAAGGAATGGAAGCCCGTTTCATCGCAGAGTTCTCTGGTGCCGACAACAAAAAGCGGTTACGGAACAGTGATCGGTGATGTGAATCTGTCCGATAAGGCAAAGGATTATTATGATAAACTCAAGTCCAAATTCCATGGCATGGATTTTATTCTGGTAAGCAAGGACATGAAATCTCAGGTTGCAGCCAACGCCGCAGCATACGGAAATGCCCTCAAGCCGGTGGTACTGATCGATGATGAGAAATTAGAGAGAATGGCAAATGATGAATCCTACCGGAAAAAATATGAGGGAATCATTGCCATGTCAGAGAAAAAATTGCAGGAAGCAAAGAACAGTCTGGTCAGCAGCGGTGCAAACGTTAAAAATTTTGGAATGTCCGTGAGCAAGGATGGAAGAATGTCCTTCTTTGCCACCATTGAAAAAGCAAATCAGGCGCAGACCAAAGCATTGGAGAAATGCCAGGCTGAGAAAAAGGCAGCGAAAGCAAAAGAGAAGAAACAGGCAGAAAAGAAAGCATGGGAAGAACGTCTGCAGAAACACAGGGAAGAGAACAGCATCAAAGAGTCCGATACAGAGGACATGAATGAGGAAACGGTTGCCGATGAGAGGGAATATGTGACCATCAAGGCAGATACCGTCGAAGATCTGATCAGCAAGGTTTCCAGATATGCAAGTGACAATTCCTACAGTGCGATCATGACGGAAGAAGAGCGTAAGCTGGGACAGAACTTTGATTTTAAGGGATAATGATACGGGAGATAAACATAATGGAAGAAAAAAAACTGGTGGCACTGACCTTTGACGATGGCCCGTCAGTGGGAACAACGGATCTGGTACTGGATGTTCTGGAAGAAAACGGGATCGTGGCAAGTTTTTTCCTGATCGGAGAAAAGATCACGGAGAAAAGCAGTTATCTGGTGAAGCGTGCGTATGACATGGGCTGCTCCATTGAGAACCATTCCAAGACCCATCCGGGGATGTCCGGAATGAGCGACGAAGAGATTCTGGAAGAGGTTCGTTATACAACTGATGCGATCGAGAAAATAGTGGGGGAAAAACCGGAGTTTTTCCGCCCGCCCTATATTGATTACAACCAGAGAATGTATGATCTGATCAATCTGGGATTTATCTGCGGGTACGGCTGTGAGGACTGGCTGGACTCGGTCTCGTCGGATGAGAGAGTGGAACGTATCCTGCGGGATGCAAACCCGGGTTTTATTATTCTGGTGCATGATATGGAAGAAAATGTGAAGACTGTGGAAGCGATCAGGAAAATCATCCCGGAACTAAAGAAGCAGGGATATGAGTTTGTCACAGTCCGGGAACTGTTTAGAAGAAGCAGTGTGGCGCCACAGAAAAACAGGATCTATATGGGGTGTTATGAGGCAAGACCATAGTGGTAAGTAAGTACCGTATTGCTTGACGCTTACAGGACTGACATATTATAATACTACACATGAAAAGAGCGTAAATGGTACGGAGGGCGCGTATGGGGACCGAGCTGGTAAGTTCAGGGGATGTTTATCAGGTAATACGCAGAGCACTTGGGATTATGGATCGAAAGGTTCTGCTTCACGGAGAGATTACGGCATATATTTTATATAACATGCTGCGGGCGGAAAACTATTATACGGATGAAGAACTCGCAGAGTACGCAATGATCGGGATGATGCACGACATCGGTATGATCAAGACCGGATATAAGGATGTCGTGGAGTGTGAGACCAAGAACGTATGGGCACATTCCATATACGGATATCTGTTTTTGAAATACTTGTCGCCGGTAGGCACAAAGGCAGAGATTGTGCTGTATCATCATCTGCCTTACCGTCTGCATGCCCAGATTAAGAGCAGTTATCTGAAGGTAACGGAATATCTGACGCTTGCAGATGAGATGGATGTGTATATGCGTATGGAAGGTCATGGCATGGAAAAGGATTATTTCCTGAAGAATGCGAATGTGACCTTTTCGGCAAAAGCGCTGGAGCAGTTTTATTTTGCGCAGAATAAATTTCATTTTCTGGAAAAATTAAAGACGGATGAATATCAGAAGGAAATGATGGAACTGTTTGAAAAAGCAGGCTTCACTGCCAAGCAGAAGATGGGATTTCTGGAAATGCTGGTATATGCGATCGATTTCAGAAGCCAGCAGACTGTTTTACATACAATGTCAACCAAGGCATTTGCACTGTCTCTTGGCAGACTGATGCGCGTATCTGCGGTAGATCTGCAGATCCTGTACTATGGTTCGCTGTTACATGATATCGGTAAGATTGTGATTCCGCTGTCCATTCTGGAGGCACCGAGAAGACTGAATGATGAGGAAATGCGGGTTATGAAAGCCCATGTTGTGATCACGGACCGTATTCTGAACGGAATCCTGGATGACCGCATTGTGCATGTTGCGGCAAGACACCATGAAAAGCTGGATGGAAGCGGATATCCATTGGGCCTGAAGGGAGAAGAGATCACAACGCTGGAACGTATCACGGCAGTTGCGGATATTCTGAGTGCGCTCTATGGCAAGCGCAGCTATAAGGATTCCTTTCCACCGGAGAAAATAAAGGCAATACTACAGTCCGATGCGGATCAGGGTAAGATCTGCAAGCAGGTAGTGCAGGTTGCTGTTACCAATTTTGATACGATCATCAGGGATTATGAAAAAGAGCGTGGTGAGAGCATGGAGCGTTACATGGAGATCACCAACCAGTATGAGAGCATTTATGAGCGCTTTAAGGCCTTTGATGCGGGCTGATAAGCACAAGAGAAAATGAGGATAAGAGTGTATGGAACGCACGCTGACCTACGAGATTCCGGAATGCTATGTGGGGCATAAGATCTCGGAATTTTTGCGGAACAAGGGATATTCCAGACAGAATCTCACGGTATTGAAACGAATGCCTGAGAGTATTCTGATCAATGGGGAATGGGTGCATTTGAACCGGCTGCTTCAGAGCGGGGACAGATTAACAGTACAGATAAGTGAAACGGAGGTCTCACAGAAAATACCGTCTGTGGCGCTTCCGTTTCCTGTTGTGTACGAAGATGAGGATCTGGTGGTGGTTGACAAGCCTGCCAATATGCCCATTCATCCATCCATGAAAAATTATGAGAATACGTTGGGAAATGCCGCTGCATATTACTATGAAAAGCAGGGAAAAGCATTTATATACCGCTGTATCAACCGTCTGGACAAGGATACCACGGGACTGACGATCATTGCCAAGCATCTGATCAGTTGCGGGATCCTCTATGAGGAGATGGCAGAACGCAGGATTAAGAGGGAATATCTGGCGATCGTGGAGGGTGAGGCACTTCCCGATAATGGGATCGTTGATCTTCCGCTTGGCAGAAAACCGGATTCGGCAATTGAACGGATGGTGGATCCTGTACATGGGGACCGCGCAGTCACACATTACCGTGTCCTTGGACGGGGCGGAGGGCTTGCCTTTTTATCCTTGTGGCTGGAAACAGGCAGGACGCATCAGATCCGTGTGCATATGAAGGAGATCGGGCACCCACTGATCGGAGATTTCCTGTATAATCCGGAAAACAGGCAGATGAACAGACAGGCACTGCATGCAGCAAGACTGACCTTTACCCATCCGATTCTGAGAACACAGATGGAATTAAGCGCACCGTTGCCGGAAGATATGAAAAAGGTACTTGTGGATTATGGAATTGCATACGATACCTGTGGCATATGATAGTAGAGACTGATAAGACGAAAAGCGGGTATCTATGAAAACGATTTTTCCGGGTGATGAAGGAATATTGGTGAAGTATCTGCAGCTTGCACTGACAAGAGCGGGTTATGTAACGGGGATCGATGGGATATTCGGTCCGACGACCTGCAGGATACTCAGCGCCTTTTTGGGGGCAGAGACAGATTGCATTGTAACAGAGGAAATCTGGGGACAATTGATCCCCTACATGAAAGGATACACAAGTCACCTGATTCGGGGAGGAGATACGATTGATGCTATAGCACGCAGGTATAGGACACAGCCGGAACTGATAGAACAGGCTAATCCGGAATTAAAACCGGAGAATTTGATTCCGGGCATAATCATAAGGGTGCCCTTTGATTTTGATGTGGTTGCAGCCAATGTACCGTATACCTCTCTTTTGACGGAATATATCGTGGAAGGGCTGACAGTGAGATATCCATTTCTGGGAAAACGGAGTGCAGGAAACAGTGTCATGGGGCAGCAGATTCCGTTACTTCGGATCGGAACAGGAAAAAAACAGGTTTTTTACAGCGCTTCTTTTCATGCAAACGAGAGTATTACAACTCCCGTACTGTTAAAATACGTGGAGGATTATGCAAGGGCATATGTGCGCGGAGAATCGCTGCAGGGAACTCCGGCATCTAAGCTGTATGAGGAAAATGAGCTGTGGCTGATGCCGCTTGTGAATCCGGACGGTGTGGATCTGGTGAACGGATTGCTGACAGAGGGCGCTTATTATGAGCGTGCAGAGCAGATTGCAGCGGGTTATCCGCAGATTCCATTTCCCGACGGCTGGAAAGCAAATATCAATGGCGTGGATCTGAATCTGCAGTTTCCGGCAGGATGGGAAAATGCCAGAGAGATCAAATATGCGCAGGGCTACAGCTCGCCGGCACCTAGGGATTATGTCGGGGAAGCGCCATTAAGTGAGCCTGAGAGCAGGGCGGTTGCGGAGGTGACACTGGCACAGGATTTTATGCTGATACTGGCATATCACACGCAGGGAGAAGTGATCTATTGGAAGTATCTTGACTATGATCCGGCTGGCTCACGTGAGATTGCTGATTATTTTGCATCAGTCAGCGGTTATGCCGTGGAGGAGACACCGGCTGTCAGTGGCTATGCTGGATATAAGGACTGGTTCATTATGACCTACAACAGACCGGGATATACAATAGAGGCAGGACTTGGAGAGAATCCGCTGCCCATGAGCCAGTTTGGACAGATTTATCGTGACAATATTGGGATCCTGACCGGTGGAATGACACAGAGCAGGCTTAAGTAAAAAACAGTTACGGAAATGAAAAAATATATTTTGGTACTTGCAAAATAAAAAGATATATAATATAATTCAAACAACAAGAAAAGCATTATCACTTTAAACCGATGAAGCGAAGATAAAAACAGATCGTGCACTTACAGAGAGTCCGGATTGCTGAGAACCGGTCAGAACGCAGCCTGTTAAATGGATCGCCGAGGGCATGGGGAACGGATCGGATATCTAAGTATTCCATGACGTGGGACTTACGTTACAAGTCGGGGATATGTTGGTATCTCTCAGAGAGTATGATGGTATCAGTCCATCATAAAAGCAAGGTGGCACCGCGGGTAGCGAACTCGTCCTTGACAGTTATATGACTGTCAGGGACTTTTTTATTGGTAAAAATCACTTTACAGCATTTTTTACAGGAAAGGACAGGGTGACGGAAAATGTATCCAAGCTATGAAGAAGCAGCGAGACTGATGCAGACAGGAGAATATGATGTGATTCCCCTATCAGCCCAGATCTATGCGGACAGCAGAACACCGATCGAGGTGCTTCGTATTCTGAAGCATGCAAGCAGTCATTGCTACATATTGGAAAGTGTTGAGAAGATGCAGAAATGGGGCAGATATACTTTTTTAGGTTATGATCCGGTATTGGAGCTGACCTGTAAGGATCACGAACTGACGATCAGAAACGGTTCCGTTACCAGGGAAAAAACGGAGCATCCGGGGAAAGCGATCAGAGAGATCCTGAATCGGCACAGGAGTCCGAAACTGAGCGGACTTCCGACTTTCACCGGCGGGTTTGTCGGATATTTTTCCTATGACTATATCAAGTACAGTGAACCGACCTTACAACTGGATGCGGAGGATGAGGAAAACTTCAGGGATGTGGATCTGATGTTGTTTGACAAGGTGATTGCTTTTGATAATTATAAGCAGAAGATCATCCTGATCGTGAATCTGAAAGCAAAGCAGGGGAAGGATTTTCAGGCGGAATATGAGAATGGTGTGGCAGAGCTTGAAAAAATGGCAAAGCTGATTCTGCACGGGGAGCCGGAGCAGATCAGACCGTTACACTTAAAATCAGAGTTCCGCAAGCTGTTTGATAAAGAGCAGTACTGCGATATGGTGGAAAAGGGCAAGCACTATATCAAGGAGGGAGATATTTTCCAGGTTGTTCTGAGCAATCGTTTGGAGGCGGATATCGAGGGCAGCCTGTTTGATACCTACAGAGTGCTTCGTACAACGAATCCATCACCCTATATGTTCTACTTTTCCAGTGATGACATTGAGATCGCAGGGGCATCACCGGAAACACTGGTGAAGCAGGAAAACGGAAAATTGTACACCTATCCCTTAGCGGGGACAAGACCGAGAGGACGAAATGAGGCAGAAGATCTGGCATTGGAAAAAGAGTTGCTGGCAGATGAAAAAGAACGTGCGGAGCACAACATGTTAGTGGACCTTGGAAGAAACGATATCGGCAAGATCAGCCGGATCGGAACCGTGCGTGTGGAGCAGTACATGAATATTGAGCGGTATTCCCACGTGATGCACATCGGCTCCACGGTATCGGGAACGATCAGAGAGGACAAGGATGCATTAGATGCGGTGGATGCGATCCTGCCGGCAGGAACCTTATCCGGTGCGCCGAAGCTTCGTGCATGCGAGATCATCAACCGTCTGGAAAATAATAAGCGCGGCATCTACGGCGGTGCGATCGGTTATATTGATTTTACCGGAAATCTGGACACCTGCATCGCGATCAGACTGGCATTTGCCAAGAACGGAAAGGTATTCGTCAGAAGCGGAGCCGGAATCGTGGCGGACAGCGTACCGGAAAAAGAATATGAGGAATGTATCAATAAAGCAAAAGCAGTGATGAACGCACTGAAGCTGGCGGAAGGAGGGCTGGATCATGATACTGTTGATTGATAACTATGACAGCTTTTCCTATAACCTGTATCAACTGATCGGCATGGTGGATGAGGATATCCGTGTGATCAGAAATGATGAGATGAGTGTGGAACAGATCAGAGAATTGCGGCCGAGCCTGATCGTATTATCGCCGGGACCGGGCAAGCCGGAGGATGCGGGTATCTGCACGGAGGTTGTGAAAAAACTGGCGGGTGTGATACCGATCTTCGGTGTCTGTCTGGGACATCAGGTTATCTGCGAGGCATTCGGCGCAAAGGTCACTTACGCAAAGGAATTGATGCACGGAAAGGTCAGCGAGGTAACGGTGGATCCGCACAGCAGACTGTTTCAGGGAATGGGCAGGACCGTAAAAGTAGCAAGATATCATTCTCTGGCTGCTGACCCGGCAACGATACCGGAAGAACTGATGGTGACGGCAGTGACACAGGATGGTCAGATCATGGCGGTGGAGCATAAGAGGCTGCCGGTATACGGCGTGCAGTTCCATCCGGAATCGGTTTTAACAGAGCATGGACTTATGATGATACAAAATTTGTTAAAGGAGAAGACAATGATGATCAAAGAAGCAATCTTAAAACTGGCAAAAAAAGAAGATATCGGTTATGACATGGCAAAAGGCGTTATGAATGAGATCATGAGCGGACAGGCAAGCGATGTGCAGAAGAGTGCCTATCTGACAGCACTCAGTATGAAGGGAGAGACGATCGACGAGATCACAGCTTCCGCAGAGGAGATGAGAAACCACTGTACAAGGTTACTGCATGATATGGATGTTCTTGAGATCGTCGGAACGGGAGGAGACGGATCAAACTCTTTCAATATCTCGACCACTTCCTCCATCGTGATCGCGGCAGCAGGTGTTCCGGTTGCAAAACACGGAAACCGTGCGGCAAGCAGCAAGTGCGGAGCTGCGGATGTACTAGAGGCGCTTGGTGTTAATATCACGGTATCCCCGGAAAAGAGTGCGGAGCTGTTAAAGAAGATCGGGATCTGCTTCCTGTTTGCACAAAATTACCATATTTCCATGAAATATGTCGGACCGATCCGTAAAGAGCTTGGGATCCGTACAATCTTCAATATTCTGGGACCGCTGGCAAACCCGGCAGGCGCCAATATGGAGGTTATGGGTGTCTATGACGAAGCTTTGGTAGAGCCGCTTGCAAGAGTATTGTGTAATCTGGGTGTGAAGAATGCCATGGTCGTATACGGTCAGGATAAGTTAGACGAGATCTCCATGGCAGCACCAACCAATGTTTGCGAGGTAAAGGACGGACAGTTCAATTCCTACACGATCACGCCGGAACAGTTTGGATTTACCAGATGTCAGAAGGAGGAGCTTGTTGGTGGAACACCTGAGGAGAATGCAGCAATCACACTTGCGATCCTGAACGGCGAAAAGGGGCCGAAGCGTGAGGCGGTTCTGATGAACGCGGGTGCGGCACTGTATATTGCAGGTAAAAGTGCAAGTCTCGAAGATGGCGTGAAGCTGGCAGCCGAGATGATCGACAGCGGAAAGGCAAAACAGAAGCTGGAAGAATTTGTACGTTTTTCCAATGAGGCATAGGAGGCATACCATATGATATTGGATGAGATTGCAGCTGCAGCAAAAAAAAGGATCGCGGCACAAAAAGAGATCATTACACCGGATGAAATGAAAAAAAGGGCATGTGCGCTTCCGCATGAGACCGGATTTCCGTTTGAAAAGGCGCTGAGGCGGGAAGGGATTCAGTTTATCTGTGAAGTAAAAAAAGCATCGCCGTCAAAAGGGCTGATCGCAAAGGAATTTCCTTATATGGAGATTGCAAAAGAGTATGAACAGGCGGGTGCGGCAGCAATATCCGTACTGACGGAGCCGGACTATTTTCTTGGCAGTGACGCGTATCTGGAACAGATCGCAAAAGAGGTATCGATTCCCGTACTCAGAAAAGACTTTACCGTGGATCCCTATATGATCTATCAGGCAAAGGTTCTTGGAGCGAGTGCGATTCTCCTGATCTGCGCTATTTTAACGGATGAACAGCTAAAGGAATATCAGTCCATTGCAGATTCCCTGGGCCTGTCCGCACTGGTAGAGGCACATGATGAACAGGAGGTTATGCGGGCACTTGCATGCGGCGCCCGGATAGTCGGTGTGAATAACAGGGATCTGCGTGACTTCAAAGTGGATATCACCAATTCCGTCAGACTCAGAAGTCTGGTACCGGAGCATGTGGTATTCGTATCAGAAAGCGGAATGAAGACCCCGGAGGATATTGATGTCCTGCGTCGGAACGGAACGGATGCGGTTCTGATCGGAGAGATCCTGATGCGGAGTGCGGATAAGCGGGAAGCGCTTGAAAACCTCCGTGGAATCGGGTAAGCTTAAGAGCGGAGTGGCTATGCATGAAACAGAGTGTGAAGATTAAGATCTGCGGGTTGAAGAGAAAAGAGGATATCGAGATCGTGAACCGGTTACAGCCGGACTATGTGGGGTTTGTATTTGCCGGCAGTAAGCGCAGGGTATCGGAAGAGACAGCGGCAGAGCTTGCACGCCTGCTTGATCGCAGAATCCAAAAGGTGGGCGTTTTTGTGGATGCACCTGAGGAACAGATCCTACGACTGTTAGAAAACAGGGTGATCGACCTTGCACAGCTGCATGGAAATGAAAGTGAAGAAACGGTGCACAGGATCAGGATGCAGAGTCAAAAGCCGGTTATCAGGGTACGGATCCTGCAAGACAGTGCAGAGGCGGAAAGTGCGATGAAGCCGGAGTACATGACCGATGCGGAATATATGCTATTCGACAGCGGTATGGGAAGCGGCAGGTGTCTGGACGAAAAGAATCTGGCATTATTAAAACAATTTGACAGACCGTATTTTCTGGCAGGCGGACTTGATCCTGAAAACGTGACCGGGATATTGGATAAGCTGTCCGGCTGCATACCGTATGCGGTGGATGTCAGCAGCGGCGTGGAAACGGACGGTTATAAGGATGAACAGAAGATAAGAGATTTTATAGCGCGCGTCAGAGCATGGGATGAAGAGGAGAAAGGAAGGATAAAGGAATGAGCAAGGGACGTTACGGTGAGTACGGAGGGCAGTATATCGGAGAAACGCTGATGAATGAGATCATTCATCTGGAAGAGCAGTATGAATTCTATAAAAATGATCCTGCTTTTAACGAGGAATTAAATACGTTATTAAAAGAGTATGCGGGAAGACCTTCCTTATTGTACTATGCAGAAAAGATGACAAAGGATCTTGGCGGAGCAAAAATCTATCTGAAACGTGAAGATCTGAACCATACAGGTTCCCATAAGATCAATAATGTACTCGGTCAGGTACTTCTGGCAAAGAAGATGGGAAAGACCAGAGTTATTGCGGAAACCGGAGCCGGACAGCACGGGGTTGCAACCGCAACCGCGGCAGCGCTTCTTGATATGGAATGTGAGATCTTCATGGGTAAGGAGGATACGATCCGTCAGGCACTCAATGTATACAGGATGGAGCTGCTTGGCGCGAAAGTGCATGCAGTTACAAGCGGAACCCAGACGCTGAAGGATGCTGTGAATGAAGCAATGATGGAGTGGAGCAAACGTGTGGATGATACCCACTATGTGCTCGGCTCCGTTATGGGACCGCATCCGTTCCCGATGATCGTGCGTGATTTCCAGAGCGTGATCAGCAAGGAAGCAAGGGCGCAGATCTTAGAACGTGAGGGCAGGCTTCCGGCAGCAGTTGTTGCCTGTGTCGGTGGTGGCAGCAATGCGATGGGTATGTTTTATAATTTTATCAAAGATCCCGATGTGAAGCTGATCGGCTGCGAGGCAGCAGGAAAAGGCGTGGACACACCGCAGAATGCAGCAACGGTTGCGAACGGTTCACTTGGTGTTTTCCATGGAATGAAGTCTTTATTCTGCCAGAATGAGGAAGGTCAGATTGCACCGGTATATTCCATATCAGCGGGACTGGACTATCCGGGTATCGGACCGGAACACGCATATCTGCACAGTACGGGCAGAGCGCAGTATGTCCCGGTTACGGATGAGGAAGCTGTGGACGCATTTGAATATCTGGCAAGGACTGAGGGCATCATCTGTGCGATTGAGAGTGCACACGCAGTTGCACATGTGCGCAAGATCGCCGGTAGTTTTTCAAAGGATGACAGTATTATCGTATGTCTGTCCGGTCGCGGAGACAAGGACGTGGCAGCAATTGCAAGATACAGAGGGGTGAACGTACATGAGTAAAATTAGCAAAGCATTCGAGAACGGAAAAGCATTTATTCCTTTTCTGGTAGCCGGTGATCCGGACGCAGAGACAACAGTAAAAACAATATTGGAGATGATCCGTGCAGGTGCGGATCTGATCGAGATCGGAATTCCATTTTCTGATCCGACAGCGGAAGGACCGGTGATCCAGGCTGCGGATATCAGGGCACTTCAGGGTGGTATGAAAACAGAGACCGCGTTTGAGATCGTAAGTAAGGTCAGGGAACAGAGTGATGTGCCGATTGTATTTTTAACTTATCTGAATCCGGTATTCCATTATGGATACGAGGCATTTGCCGGCAAGTGCCGGGAGGTTGGTGTGGATGGCATTATCTGCCCGGATCTTCCGTATGAGGAGAAGCATGAACTATCGGATGTGGCTGAAAAATACGGGCTGGATATCATCTCTCTGATCGCCCCCACTTCCGAATCCAGAATTCAGATGATCGCCAAAGAAGCAAGCGGCTATATCTACGTGGTATCTTCCATGGGGGTAACGGGCGTGCGTCAGGAGATCACCACGGATATCGGCGAAATGGTGAAAGCGATCCGGCAGGTGACAGATGTTCCCTGCGCGGTGGGATTCGGCATCAGTACACCGGAGCAGGCAGCGCAGATGGCAGCAGTTTCCGATGGTGCGATCGTTGGAAGTGCGATCGTTAAGATCATGGCAGAGTACGGAAAGGAAGCACCGTCCCATGTCTATGAATATGTAAAAGAAATGAAAGCGGCAGTTGCAAAATAAAGCTGCTGCCATGGAGGAAGACAGGTGGAAAACTGTAAACTGACAGAGGAACTGCAGACAGAACGTATGCAGAATAAACTGGCGGAATTATTTCCGGAATACCACTTTTGTATCGCAGGACTTTCAGATGAAGAAGCAGTGATGCAGATGTATCATGCGATGATCGGCACGGAAGGATGTACCTGGAACTATGACTATCCAAATGTAGAAATCTTCAGATCGGATGTGGCTGAAAACAGATTGTTCTGTCTGAAGGATGATGCGGACGCGATTATTGCCGTGATCTCTATTGACAGTGATCCGCTGGTGGAAGCTCTTTCCGTCTGGAAAGGGATAAAACCCGGAGGAGAGCTTGCACGGCTGGCAGTCAGGGCGGATCATCAGAACAGAGGAATCGCAAGGAAGATGATTCTTGCTGCAATGGAAATTTTGCGTATGCGGAAATATGGAAGCGCACATTATCTTGTCAGTAAGACACATGCAAAGGCGCTTGCATCCTATGCAAAACTGAAGTTTACCTGCGCAGGGGAATCCAACCTGTATGACCATGAATGGTATTGTTGTGAAAAAAACTTGTAATAATGGATATAAAATAAGTCTGTCGGATGAAAATTCATTCGGCAGGCTTATTTTCATTTTTGCGATTGATGCATTTTAACTTCATGAAAGACAACAAAAGAGTGCTTCAATATTGGACATCATGAGAGTTTTGTGAATATTGCCTAATTACGATTCTGAGATTGCTTGCTATAATACGAATAGATAAGCATACTTTCTTTATATTCTGAGTAAATCTAAGATCAAATCTGACCATTCTGAGAAATCTATGCTTGCATCCATCAACATGATACAGGCAGGATTTCAATAGTGGGAAGATCAGTGTCCTAATAGAGGTTCTGCCGCTGACAAAGGAGAACTCTATGAGGAAAAAGAATTACGAGGAACTGGAGTTAAAGGATGACTTCATGTTCGGGAAAGTCATGGGTAACAGGGAGTTATGCAGGGAAGTGGAACAAGCCAGACATAACAAGAAGTGGAGGCGAGAGTATATGAAGACATTGCTGCATGATATGGAAGTACGGGAAGAAGGCAGAGAAGAAGGATTGCGAGAAGGTGAAGACAGAGTGGCACAGTTGGTCACGAAACTCATAGCCTTAAACAGAACATTGGATATTGACAGAGCTGCATCTGATAAAGAGTATCGTAAGAAGTTAATGACAGAACTTGGTATTTAAGAATATAATGATATAATATAAGAATAAGAAGACGCAACCGCTCACCTTCAGTAGCGGGCAGAAATGGGGAATAGATGAATATTATTTTATTGTCGGGTGGTTCCGGGAAGCGTTTGTGGCCGCTTTCAAATGAAGTCAGAAGTAAGCAGTTTTTAAAACTGTTATCCCATGGAAAGAATGAACGGGAGTCCATGGTTCAGAGAGTGTATCGCCAGATCACGGAAACGATGGGAAAGACAAATATTGTGGTTGCAACGAGTGCATCCCAGAAGGATTCCATCCGGACGCAGCTTGGCAAAAATGTGGATGTTGTGGTAGAACCGGAGAGAAGAAATACCTTTCCCGCTATTGTTTTGGCGGCTGCCTATCTCACTTCGGAAAAAAAGATCGGACCATCAGAAACTGTGATCGTGCTTCCGGTGGATCCCTATGTGGATCCGGCATATTTTGAGTGCTTTGGAAAAATGGATGAAGCAGTGCAATCGGGGCACTCCGATATGGTATTGATGGGAATAACACCGTCATACCCTTCAGCGAAATATGGCTATATCCTGTGTGAAAAAACAGGACAGGATTATCAGGTCGTCGGCTTTAAGGAAAAGCCCGATGAACAGACGGCAGAAAAACTGATCGGGCAGGGGGCACTTTGGAATGCAGGTGTTTTTGCCTGTAAATTAGGATATCTGCAACAGATCACCAGAAGTTATCTGGGGCAGGATGATTTTCAGACGGTTCTTGCCAATTACCGGAAATTGAAGAAGGACAGTTTTGACTATGAAGTAGTGGAAAAGACAGATTCGCTGGGAGTTGTAACCTATGGCGGTCAGTGGCGGGATATCGGAACCTGGAATACACTGACGGAGGTTATGGACGAGCATGCAATCGGCGATGTCGTTATGGGTGAAAACTGTGAGAATACCCATGTGATCAATGAATTGTCCATACCGGTCGTAGCGGTAGGAACGAAAAATCTTGTAATTGCGGCAAGTCCGGACGGAATACTGGTATCGGACAAGCAGAAGAGTTCCTATCTGAAACCACATGTGGAGAAGCTTGACAGCAGACCTCGTTATGAGGAAAGTATATGGGGAGATTATAAGGTACTGGATTATACGCAGTATGCGGATGAAAAGAAGTCACTGACAAAGCAGATGAAGGTGGAAGCAGGGCATTATCTTGACTATTGCTGCCACCATTACCGTGATGAAGCATGGGTCGTTGTGAACGGAAAGGGCTTTCTGATCCTGGACGGTATGACATCCATTGCACGCGCCGGAGATGTGTTCCATTTCCGTGCCGGCGACAAGCATGGTCTGAAGGCAATTACGGATATGCACATTATGGAGATCCAGATGGGACTGGAATTGAATGAGGAAGATATAGAAAAATTTGACTTTCCGCAGTAAAATATGGATAATGATGAACAGAAAAGAGGAAAAAAGATGAAGATTGCAGTAGCAGGAACCGGATATGTAGGCCTTTCCCTGGCGGTATTACTTGCGCAGCACAATGAAGTGACCGCAGTTGATATTATTGAAGAAAAAGTAAAGATGATCAATGAGAAAAAATCACCGATCATTGATACGGAGCTGACGGAGTATCTGGAAAATAAAAAATTGCATCTGAAAGCAACTACGGATGGACGTACAGCATACAAGGATGCGGAGTTTGTCATTATCTCCACACCGACCAATTATGATCCGAACAAAAATTATTTTGACACCTCATCCGTGGAAGATGTGATCCGTCTGGTCAAAGAAGTGAATCCGCAGGCGATCATGGTGATCAAATCTACCATTCCGGTCGGATATACAGAGGATGCAAGAACACGGTTTGAAACAGAAAATCTGATCTTCTCGCCTGAGTTTCTGCGTGAAGGACATGCCCTGTATGACAATCTGTATCCTTCCCGTATTATTGTCGGCAGACCCGAAGGGGATGAAAGGCTGGAACAGAAAGCAGAACAGTTTGCATCACTTTTGAAAGAGGGAGCAGTCAAAGAAGATGTGCCGATGTTATTCATGGGAACAACGGAAGCAGAAGCCGTGAAACTGTTTGCCAATACCTATCTTGCTTTAAGAGTTTCCTATTTTAATGAGCTTGATACTTATGCAGAGGTACGCGGACTGAATACAAGACAGATCATAGAGGGTGTATGTCTGGATCCCAGAATCGGGCAGCATTATAACAACCCATCCTTTGGATATGGCGGATACTGCCTGCCTAAGGATACCAAGCAGCTATTGGCTAATTATCAGGATGTTCCGCAGAATCTGATCCAGGCAATCGTTGATGCCAACCGGACAAGAAAAGATTTTGTGGCGGATATGATTCTGCGTCTGGGAATCGGACCAAAGAGCGTGGTCGGAATCTATCGTTTGACAATGAAGGCAAATTCCGATAATTTCCGTCAAAGCTCCATTCAGGGAGTTATGAAGAGACTGAAAGCAAAAGGGGCAACGGTTTTGGTATATGAGCCGACAATGAAAGAAGATGATTTCTTTGGTAGCGAAGTGATCCGTGATCTAGATGAACTGAAAAAACGTTCCGATGTGATTGTTGCAAACCGTTTTAATGCGGAATTGGAGGATGTGAAAGACAAAGTATATACAAGGGATCTGTATGGCAGAGATTGATAACGGCATATAAGAGCTTAGTGTGAAAAATATACTCGATATCAATACGAATAGCAGATGACAAGCCAGCAGTTAACCGGAAAAAGGAGCAGCATTATGTGCCGCCCGGAGTCAGACTTAAAAATCGAATGCTCCGCGGACGGTACATGATACTGCTCCTTGTTTTATAGCCTGCTCCAACGACCGCTGGCGCCGCATGGAAGTACCAGTCCGGAAGAAGTAACCGGAAGGCCGACCTCGTCAGCGACCACATGTCCGCCGAATTTTGGAACAATGACTGTGTTGATCATATAAGAAAGAACGGCGGGTTGTAATCCCGTTGTATAGGAATTGATCAGGAAAAACAGCGGATCATCGGAGAGAATCTGTGAAGTCAGTTCAATAAAAGGATAAATGGATTCTTCAATTTTCCAAATCTCGCCCTTAGGCCCTCTGCCATAGGAGGGAGGATCCATGATGATGGCATCATAATGATTGCCTCTGCGGATTTCACGTTCAACAAATTTTCCACAGTCATCCACAAGCCACCTGATCGGTGCATCTGACAGACCGGAGGCAGCGGCATTTTCTTTTGCCCATGTGACCATTCCTTTTGAAGCATCCACATGAGTGACGTTAGCACCTGACTTTGCAGCAGCTAGTGTTGCACCGCCGGTATAGGCAAACAGATTTAATACCTTAACCGGGCGTCCGGCATCTCTTATTAAGGAAGAAAACCAATCCCAGTTTGCCGCCTGCTCCGGAAACAGTCCGGTATGTTTAAAACTGAAAGGCTTTAAACGAAAAGTAAGATCAAGAGTATGATAACGGATGCTCCATTCATTGGGCAGGTTAAAAAATTCCCATTCACCGCCACCCTTGCTGCTGCGATGATAGTGACCGTTTTTCTTCTTCCAGCCGATATGTTCTTTTGGAGTAGTCCAGATGACCTGGGGATCCGGACGAATCAGCGTGTAATCACCCCAGCGTTCCAGCTTTTCGCCGGATGAGGTGTCTAGTACTTCATAATCTTTCCAGTTTTGTGCAGTCCACATGATAGTTTCCTTTCTATGTAAAAGTCTGATATAATCATTGATATATACGATATATGATAACACATTTACTATACACAACGTGGGAGTGTTTGGCAAATCTTAATTGGATAAAAGTCTGCATGAGAGAAAGGGCTGGAAGAATGGCAAAAAAGGCAACCAAGAAAACTAAGAGCAAGATTGTGTCCGCTGCATGGAAACTATTTTATGATCAGGGGTATGAGAATACGACGATTGAAGAGATCATTGCGGAATCCGGAACATCAAAAGGCTCCTTTTATCACTACTTTGAAGGCAAGGATGCTTTGCTCGGCTCATTGTCCTATATGTTTGATGAAAAGTATGAAGAATTGAGCGAAAAACTGACACCGGATATGAATAGCTATGAGATTCTTCTATATTTAAATAAGGAATTGTTTTTTATGATAGAAAATACGGTTGATTTTGACCTGCTATGTCGGCTGTTTGCAACACAGCTGACAACAAAGGGGGAAAAACACCTGTTGGATCATAACCGTGTTTACTATAAACTGTTGCGCAAGATTATTGTGGAGGGGCAGCAAAAGGGAGAACTGACGGATCAAATGACGCCGAGTGAAATGGTAAAATATTATGCGCTTTGTGAACGGGGAATGATGTATGACTGGTGCCTGAGCAACGGAGAATATTCACTTTGCGAGTACGCAAAAAGCTTTATGCCGTTCTTTCTTGGGAAAATTAGAAAATAGTTTATTAAAGATTGAAATGAAAGGACAGATAATTATCCTGTTATAAATACAGTGAAATAGGTAGTTATAGCAAAATATTATCAAAATTGTATGTACTTCGTTCTATACTTTATTCTGTATTGCATTCTTGTTTTGCGTGTGATATAAAGGAAAATAGTTTACATATTTTATTGGAGGAGTGGGAGAATGAGTACATCAGAAATCTGTATATTGATCTCTATTGTGGTATACCTTGTGTGGGTTATCGCAATAGGAATCCAGTGTTCCAGAAAAAACAAAACAACGGATGACTTTTATCTTGGAGGACGTAAATTAGGTCCTTTTGTTACAGCAATGAGCGCGGAAGCTTCGGATATGAGCAGCTGGCTTTTAATGGGTCTGCCCGGAGTCGCATATGCTTCGGGACTTGCGGACGCAACATGGACAGCAATTGGTCTGGCGATCGGAACTTATCTGAACTGGCTGATCGTCGCAAAGAGAATCAGAAGATATTCGGTGGTCGCAGGAAATGCAACAACGATCCCGACATTCTTTTCCAACAGATTCCGTGATAAAAAGAAGATCCTTTCCGTGATCGCAGCACTTGTGATCATCATCTTCTTTGTACCTTATACTGCATCGGGCTTTGCTGCATGTGGAAAACTGTTTGCAAGTCTGTTCGGTATGGATTATGTGACAGCCATGATCATCAGTGCGATCGTAATTGTTGCATATACCACATTGGGCGGCTTCCTTGCAGCAAGTACCTCTGATTTCATGCAGAGTATTGTTATGAGTATTGCAATTGTTGTTGTGCTTGGATATGGTACCTATATGGCAGGCGGGTTTGGCAGTGTTGCAGAGAATGCAAAGAGTATGGCGGGATATATCAGTCTGACACATATACATGATGCAGCAACCGGCACGGCAAACTCCTACAGCGCATTGACGATCTTTTCTACGCTGGCATGGGGACTTGGATATTTTGGTATGCCCCATATCCTCTTACGCTTTATGGCGATCGAGGATGAGAATAAGCTGAAGTTTTCCAGAAGGATCGGATCCATCTGGGTAGTGATCGCAATGGCGGTTGCTGTTTCTATCGGAATTATCGGAAATGCCATGAGCAAGGCGGGCGTGATCGAACAGTTACAGGATCCTGAGACGATCATTATCTCCATTGCAAACTTGTTAAGCAAGCATGGTGTGATCGCGGCGTTGCTTGCCGGTATTATTATGGCGGGAATCCTTGCCGCAACCATGTCAACAGCGGACTCCCAGTTACTGGCAGCATCTTCCAGTGCATCCCACAATATTGTGAAGGAAGTGCTGTTTAAGAAGATGAGCGAGAAGCACGCAATGATCATTGCACGTGTTACGGTTGTTATCATCGCGATCGTTGCTATGTTTATCGCACGTAATCCGGAGAACTCCGTATTCCAGATCGTATCGTTCGCGTGGGCAGGCTTCGGCGCTGCATTCGGACCGGTTGTTCTGTTTGCATTGTTCTGGAAGAGAACCAATATGTACGGTGCCCTTGCCGGTATGGTGAGCGGTGGCGTTATGGTATTTATATGGAAGTTCCTTGTGAGACCGCTTGGCGGCGCATGGAATATCTATGAACTGCTTCCTTCCTTTATCCTGGCGGTGATCATGATTGTAGTTGTCAGCCTCCTCACAAAAGCACCGGATAAAGAGGTTGTTGAAGAGTTTGAAAAAGTACAGGCAATGAAGTAATGGATTGTACTAAAAAAAATACAAAAAAATATTTTGGATTTTAAGAAAAAGGGGTTGCAAAACCTCTTTTTCTCATGTATAGTAAACATTGCTGTGGCATGATAGCTGTGAAACGTGAGGTTGCCGTATGGAAGAAATGAATAACTTCCGGCGGGTTTTCCGTGGAGCGAATGTCAAGTTAGTAAAACTGGCGACAAGTCACTGTACCAAATGAGAGTCTACAAAATAGTAGAAACGACGTGATGTAAATCTGCATCGAGAAGAGAAAGCCAAATGCTTTTGAGGTTCGATTGCATGACACACACGGGAGAGTGTACAGTCACCGCTTGTCGTACTTCGATTTTAAAAGTGCGAAAAGGAGGCGACTTTTTTTATGGCAAGTCAAGTAATGAGAATTACACTGAAAGCTTATGATCATCAGTTAGTTGATGCATCTGCCAAAAAAATCATCGAAACAGTCAAGAAAAACGGATCTCAGGTAAGCGGACCGGTACCCCTTCCTACTAAAAAGGAAGTAGTTACCATCCTTCGTGCAGTTCACAAGTACAAAGATTCCCGTGAACAGTTCGAGCAGAGAACCCATAAGAGACTGATCGACATCATTGCGCCGACGCCGAAGACAGTTGATGCACTGCAGAGACTGGAAATGCCGGCTGGTGTGTATATTGATATCAAAATGAAGAACAACTAAACACAGCAAAACAAAAACCTTCTACTAGTATGTGAATGTTGAACATTCCGCCATGTAGAAAAAACAGGAGGTAAGGAAATGAAGAAAGCGATTTTAGCAACAAAAATCGGAATGACCCAGATCTTCAACGAAGACGGCGTACTTGTTCCGGTAACAGTACTTCAGGCAGGACCTTGTGTTGTAACCCAGATCAAAACAGTTGAGAATGACGGATACAGCGCAGTACAGGTTGGCTTTGTTGACAAGAAAGACAAGATTGTGAACAAAGATAAGGGCGGCAAGAAAGAAGTTGTCCATGCACATGGTGTAAACAAAGCTCTGAAAGGACATTTTGAAAAAGCAGGTGTTTCTTCCAAGAGATATGTCAGAGAGTTCAAGTTTGAAAATGCAGATGAATATGCATTGGCACAGGAGATCAAAGCTGATATCTTTGCTGCAGGCGACAAGATCGATGCTTCCGCTATCAGCAAGGGAAAAGGCTTCCAGGGCGCAATCAAGAGATTGGGACAGTCCAGAGGACCTATGGCTCACGGTTCCAAATTCCATCGTCATCAGGGATCCAACGGTGCATGTTCTTCACCGAGCCGTGTATTCAAAGGAAAAGGAATGCCCGGACATATGGGATGCAAGAAGGTTACGATCAAGAACCTTGAGGTCGTAAGAGTAGATGCAGACAAGAACTTATTATTGGTAAAGGGTGCAGTACCCGGACCTAAGAAAGCTTTAATCACAATCAAAGAAACCACTAAGGTTGAAGCTTAATCAGGACGAAAGGAAGGAGGACCACTCAGATGGCAAACGTATCTGTTTATAATATGGATGGAAAAGAAGTCGGCAAGATTGAATTAAACGATGCGGTATTCGGTGTTGAAGTAAATGAACACCTTGTACACATGGCAGTTGTTCAGCAGCTTGCAAATAATCGTCAGGGAACACAGAAAGCAAAGACACGTTCTGAAGTTTCCGGCGGTGGTAGAAAACCTTGGAGACAGAAAGGAACCGGTCATGCAAGACAGGGTTCAACCAGATCTCCTCAGTGGACAGGCGGCGGCGTAGTATTTGCTCCGGCTCCGAGAGATTACTCTTTCAAGATGAATAAGAAAGAGAAGAGAGCAGCACTGAAGTCTGCACTCACAAGCAAAGTTCAGGACAGCAAACTGGTAGTGGTTGATGAACTGAAATTTGACGAGATCAAAACAAAGAGATTTGCAGAAGTTATGAAGAACCTGAATGCAAGCAAAGCACTTGTTGTTCTGAATGAGAATGACGAGAAGGTGATCTTATCTGCAAGAAATATTCCGGATGTACAGACAGCACTGACCAACACCATCAATGTATATGACATTATGAAGGCCGGTACAGTTGTTCTGACACAGGATGCTGTTAAGACGATCGAGGAGGTGTACGCATAATGGCAGATATCAAGTATTATGATGTAATCCTCAAACCGGTGATTACAGAGAAGAGTATGGCAGCTATGGGAGACAAGAAATACACATTCTTGGTTCACACAGATGCAAATAAAACAATGATCAAAGATGCTGTTGAGAAAATGTTCGCAGGTGTTAAGGTTGAAAGCGTAAACACAATGAACATGGACGGCAAGAAGAAAACACGTGGCAGAGTTGTTGGAAAGACAGTAGCAACCAAGAAGGCTATCGTGAAGTTAACAGCAGACAGCAAAGATATTGAGATCTTCGCTGGACTGTAAAAAACAAGAGTGGCACATAAAAAAGTATGCGACGACGCCGTGACAATCCTATACGGACCGTGCTGCACATGATAAAGGCTAAAGGTCGATCGCGCAAAACAGTAGAAAAGGAGAAAAAATCATGGGAATTAAGACATACAACCCATATACACCTTCCAGACGTAATATGACTGGCTCTGATTTTTCAGAGATCACGAAGGCAACTCCGGAGAAATCCCTTTGCACTTCCTTAAAGAAAAACGCTGGTCGTAACAATCAGGGTAAAATCACAGTAAGACACCGCGGTGGCGGAAACAGAAGAAAATACAGAATCATCGACTTCAAGAGAAATAAAGACGGTATTCCTGCAACTGTTATCGGAATCGAATACGATCCGAACAGAACAGCAAACATCGCACTGATCTGCTATGCAGACGGCGAGAAGGCATACATCCTTGCTCCTGAAGGATTAACAGATGGCATGACCGTTATGAACGGTGCTGATGCAGAGATCAGAGTTGGTAACTGCTTACCGTTATCTGCAATCCCTGTTGGTACACAGATCCATAACATTGAATTATATCCCGGCAAGGGCGGACAGCTTGTTCGTTCAGCAGGAAACAGCGCGCAGTTAATGGCGAAGGAAGGAAAATATGCAACACTTCGTTTACCTTCCGGCGAAATGAGAATGGTTCCTATCGTATGCCGTGCATGTATCGGTACTGTAGGAAATGGTGATCACAACCTTATTAATCTTGGTAAAGCAGGTCGTAAGCGTAACATGGGTATCAGACCTACCGTCCGTGGTTCCGTAATGAACCCGAATGATCATCCGCACGGTGGTGGTGAAGGTAGAGCACCGATCGGACGTCCGGGTCCTTGCACACCTTGGGGCAAACCTGCACTCGGCTTGAAGACACGTAAGAAGAAAAACAAATCTAACAAGCTGATCGTAAGAAGAAGAGACGGAAGAGCGATTAAATAAGGAGGAAAGACAATGGCTAGATCACTGAAAAAAGGACCTTTTGCAGATGCAAGCTTACTGAAAAAAGTAGATGCACTGAATGCAGCAGGACAGAAGCAGGTTATCAAAACCTGGTCCCGTCGTTCCACAATCTTCCCGTCCTTCGTTGGACATACGATTGCGGTTCATGACGGAAGAAAACATGTTCCTGTATATGTAACAGAAGATATGGTTGGACACAAACTCGGCGAGTTCGTAGCTACCAGAACATTTAGAGGACACAAAAAAGACGACAAGAAGTCTGGCGTCAGATAATCGGAAGGAGGTTTTAAATCATGGCAAAAGGACATAGATCCCAAATTAAAAGAGAGAGAAATGCGAACAAAGATACAAGACCTTCAGCTAAGTTATCTTATGCAAGAGTATCAGTTCAGAAAGCATGCTTCGTATTAGATGCAATCAGAGGCAAGGATGTACAGACTGCTCTGGCAATTCTTGAGTACAATCCGAGATATGCTTCCAGCATCATTAAGAAATTATTAGAGTCCGCAATCGCAAATGCAGAAAACAACAACGGTATGAATCCTGAGAAGTTATATATCGCTGAGTGTTATGCAAACTGCGGTCCTATCATGAAGAGAGTAAGACCGAGAGCACAGGGCAGAGCTTACAGAATCGAAAAGAGAATGAGCAATATCACTGTAGTGCTTGATGAAAGATAAGGAGGAAGAAAATGGGACAGAAAGTTAATCCTCATGGCTTAAGAGTCGGTGTTATCAAAGATTGGGATTCCAAATGGTATGCTGATGCTGAATTCTCAGATTATTTAGTAGAAGATTATGAGATCAGAAAATATTTAAAGAATAAGTTAATGGCTGCAGGTGTTTCCAAGATTGAAATCGAGAGAGCATCTGACAGAGTGAAGGTTATCGTTTACACTGCAAAACCGGGTGTTGTCATCGGTAAGGGCGGTGCTGAAATCGAAGTAACCAAGAAAGAGCTTCAGAAGATGACCGGTAAAAATGTTCTTGTTGATATCAAAGAGATCAAGAGACCGGACAGAGATGCTCAGTTAGTAGCAGAGAACATCGCACAGCAGTTAGAGAACCGTGTGTCCTTCAGACGTGCAATGAAATCCTGCATGCAGAGAACAATGAAGAGCGGCGCACTTGGTATCAAGGCTGCCTGCTCAGGACGTCTGGGTGGAGCTGATATGGCCCGTACAGAGTTCTACAGCGAAGGAACAATTCCTCTTCAGACACTTCGTGCCGATATCGAATATGGTTTTGCTGAAGCAGATACCACATATGGTAAGATTGGTGTGAAGGTTTGGATTTACAAAGGCGAGGTACTGCCGAAAAAGGCGAATGCGGAAGGGAGCGATAAATAATGTTAATGCCAAAAAGAGTAAAACGTCGTAAACAGTTCCGTGGCTCCATGGCAGGTAAGATCAGCCGTGGTAATACCATTTCCTATGGTGAATATGGTATTGTTGCTACAGAACCTTGTTGGATTAAATCAAATCAGATCGAAGCTGCCCGTATCGCTATGACACGTTATACAAAGCGTAATGGTCAGGTTTGGATCAAGATTTTCCCTGATAAGCCAGTAACCGCAAAACCGGCTGAAACCCGTATGGGTTCCGGTAAGGGTACTCTGGAGTACTGGGTAGCAGTTGTTAAGCCGGGTCGTGTAATGTTTGAGATCGCAGGTATCCCTGAAGATCAGGCAAAAGAAGCACTCCGTCTGGCTATGCATAAGCTTCCTTGTAAGTGTAAGATTGTTTCTAAAGCAGATTTGGAAGGTGGTGTATCAAATGAAAACTAGTAAATATGTAGAAGATTTAAAAACCAAATCAGCTGCCGAATTAGCCGAGAGCTTAGTAGAGGCTAAAAAAGAACTTTTCAATTTGAGATTCCAGAACGCAACCAATCAGTTGGATAACACAGCCAGAATCAAAGAAGTTCGCAAGAACATCGCAAGAATCCAGACTGTGATCACTGAGAAAGCAAAAGCTGAAGCATAATTCAGAAAGGAGAATCTATCGTGGAAAGAAATTTAAGAAAAACCCGTACCGGCAAGGTTATCAGCAATAAGATGGATAAGACAATCGTTGTTGCAGTAGAAGATCATGTAAAGCATCCTCTTTACAACAAGATTGTAAAGAATACAAAGAAATTCAAAGCACATGATGAAAACAATGAATGCAACATCGGTGATACCGTAAAGATCGTTGAGACAAGACCGCTCTCCAAGGATAAGAGATGGAGACTGGTAGAAGTTGTTGAAAAAGTGAAATAATATCACCAGCAGAAAGAATATTCATAACAAGTGTTATGATTTGGAAGGAGAATTAGCATGGTACAACAGGAAACCAGACTTAAGGTCGCTGACAATACCGGTGCAAAAGAACTGCTTTGCATCCGTGTAATGGGCGGATCTACAAGAAGATATGCAGCTATCGGCGATATCATTGTTGCTTCTGTTAAAGATGCAACACCCGGCGGTGTTGTTAAGAAGGGTGATGTCGTAAAGGCTGTCGTTGTTCGTTCCGTAAAAGGCGCTCGTCGTAAAGACGGTTCTTATATCAAATTTGACGAAAATGCTGCTGTTATCATTAAAGATGACAAGACTCCGAGAGGAACCCGTATCTTTGGACCGGTAGCAAGAGAGCTTCGTGAGAAACAGTTTATGAAGATTGTTTCCTTAGCTCCCGAAGTATTATAAGGAGGGTGCCGATTATGTCAATGATGAAGATTAAAAAAGGTGATACCGTTAAGGTTATCGCAGGAAAAGATAAAGACAAAGAAGGCAAAGTAATCGCAGTTGATCACAAGAGCGCAAAAGTGACTGTAGAAGGCATCAACATGATTACAAAGCATACAAAACCTTCAGCAGCAAATCAGAACGGCGGCATCATTCAGAAAGAAGCACCGATCGATGCATCCAATGTTATGTATGTACACAAAGGAAAAGCAACCAGAATCGGCTTCAAGTTCGATGGTGACAAGAAAGTTCGTTTTGCAAAATCCACCGGTGATATCATCGATAAGTAATTCTAAGGAAGGAGGTTTCAGACTGTGAGCAGACTTAAAGATATGTATTATAATGAGATCGTAGATGCTATGATCAAGAAGTTCGGATATAAAAACATTATGGAAGTGCCGAAGTTAGATAAGATCGTAATCAACATGGGCGTTGGCGAAGCAAAAGATAACGCAAAGGTTCTGGATACGGCTGTAAGTGAGCTTGAGACCATCACAGGTCAGAAAGCAGTTCTTACAAAAGCAAAGAAAGCGGTAGCTAACTTCAAGATCCGTGAAGGTATGCCGATCGGATGTAAAGTAACTCTTCGTGGAGAGAAGATGTATGAGTTCCTTGATCGTTTAGTAAACCTGGCACTGCCCCGAGTTCGTGACTTCAGAGGTGTAAACCCGAACGCGTTCGACGGAAGAGGCAGCTATGCACTCGGTATCAAAGAGCAGATCATTTTCCCTGAAATTGAGTACGATAAGATCGATAAGGTAAGGGGTATGGACGTTATCTTTGTTACAACAGCAAAGACCGACGAAGAAGCTCGTGAATTATTGAGATTATTCAACATGCCGTTTGCAAAATAAGAGGAGGTAAATTCATGGCTAAAACATCTATGAAGATTAAACAGCAGCGCAATCCGAAGTTCTCTACCAGAGAATACAGCCGTTGCAAAATCTGTGGTCGTCCACATGCTTATTTAAGAAAATACGGAATCTGCAGAATTTGCTTCCGTGAATTAGCATATAAGGGTCAGATCCCCGGAGTTAAGAAAGCAAGCTGGTAAAAAGCAGATAAACATCTGCTTTGCCAGAACTGTTTTTTGGTGCATTAATTTTTCAAAATATAAGGAGGCAAATAATCATGACTATGGATCCTATTGCAGATATGCTGACCAGAATTCGTAATGCCAATACTGCAAAGCACGATACTGTTGATGTTCCTTCTTCCAAAATGAAACTGGCTATCGCCGGAATCCTTTTAGATGAGGGTTATATTAAGAAATATGATATCGTAGAAGACGGAAATTTCAAGACCATCCGCATCACATTAAAATATGGTGTAGACAAGAACGATAAGATCATTACCGGAATCAAGAGAATTTCCAAACCGGGACTTCGTGTATACGCAAGTAAGGATGAACTTCCTAAGGTTCTCGGCGGTCTTGGTACAGCAATTATCTCTACCAACCAGGGTGTAATCACCGACAAGAAGGCAAGAGAGTTAAATGTTGGCGGCGAAGTATTAGCATTCGTTTGGTAAGAAACAAGGAGAACGGGTGCAGACATTGCACCTGCGATATAGAAACTCACTAACAAGTTTTTATGAAAACAGGAGGTACGGGCATGTCACGTATAGGTAGAATGCCAATCGCGATTCCTGCAGGCGTAACTGTAGAGGTTGCAGAAAATAACAAAGTGACCGTAAAAGGTCCTAAGGGAACTCTGGAGAGAGTATTACCCGCAGAAATGGAAATCAAAGTAGAGGGAGCAGAAGTTGTTGTTTCCCGTCCCAATGATTTAAAGAAAATGAAATCCTTACATGGTTTAACCAGAACCTTAATCCACAACATGGTTGTTGGTGTTACTGAGGGTTACGAGAAGAAACTGGAAGTAAACGGTGTAGGTTACAGAGCAGCTAAGGCAGGAAAGGTTCTGACCTTATCCCTTGGTTACTCTCATCCGGTAGAGATGACTGATCCTGAAGGTATCGAAACTGTACTTGACGGACAGAACATCATTATCGTTAAAGGTATTGATAAAGAAAAAGTTGGCCAATTCGCAGCTGAGATCAGAGATAAGAGAAGACCTGAACCTTATAAGGGCAAGGGTATCAAGTATGCTGATGAAACAATCAGACGTAAAGTTGGTAAGACTGGTAAGAAATAAATAAGGAGAGTGTAAAAATGGTTAGTAAAGAATCAAGACAGGAAATTCGTGCTAAAAAGCACATGAGAATGCGTAACCGTTTCAGCGGTACTGCTGAAAGACCTCGTCTGGCTGTGTTCAGAAGCAATAATCATATGTATGCTCAAATTATTGATGATACAGTCGGCAACACACTGGTAGCTGCTTCTACACTTGAGAAGAGCGTAAAGGCAGAACTGGAGAAAACCAACAATGTAGACGCAGCAGCATATCTTGGTAAAGTGATCGCAGAGAGAGCTTTAGATAAAGGTATTAAGACTGTTGTATTTGACAGAGGTGGTTTCCTTTATACCGGTAAAATCGCAGCTCTGGCAGATGCAGCCAGAGAAGCTGGATTAGAGTTTTAAGAGGAAGGAGAACATCACATGAAACGTACAATCGTAGATCCCAGTCAGTTAGAATTAACTGAAAAGGTTGTTTCCATTAAGCGTGTTACTAAGGTTGTAAAGGGTGGTCGTAACTTCCGATTCACAGCATTAGTAGTAGTAGGCGATGGCAACGGCCACGTAGGCGCAGGACTTGGAAAAGCAACTGAGATTCCTGAAGCCATCCGTAAAGGAAAAGAAGATGCAATGAAGAACATGGTTACCGTTGCTCTTGATGATAACAACTCTGTAACACACGATCAGATCGGCAAGTTCGGTTCTGCAAGCGTGCTGTTAAAGAAGTCTCCCGAAGGTACCGGTATCATCGCCGGCGGTCCTGCTCGTAACGTATGTGAGCTTGCAGGAATCAAGAACATCCGTACCAAATCTTTGGGCTCAAACAATAAGCAGAATGTTGTTCTGGCAACCATTCAGGGTCTTAGCGAATTAAAGAGTCCGGAAGAAGTAGCAAGCAAGCGCGGTAAATCTGTTAGCGAGCTGGTGTAAGGAGGACATGAACAATGGCAGAAAAGATGTTAAAGGTTACTTTGGTAAAGTCCCCGATCGGCGCAGTTCCGAAGCACAGAAAGACAATTGAAGCTTTAGGTCTTAAGAAAATGCATAAGACTGTTACTTTACCGGATAACGCAGCAACACAGGGTATGATCAAACAGGTATCCTATATGTTAAAAGTAGAAGAAGCATAATAATAAGACAAGGAGGTGTCAGAATGGAATTATCAAATTTACAGCCGGCTGAAGGCTCCAAACACAGTGATAATTTTAGAAGAGGTCGTGGACACGGTTCCGGAAACGGTAAGACCGCAGGTAAGGGACACAAGGGTCAGAAGGCTCGTTCAGGTGCTCCCAGACCTGGATTTGAAGGCGGTCAGATGCCGTTATATAGACGTATTCCTAAGAGAGGATTTACTAACAGAAATACACTGACAATCGTTGGTATCAATGTTAGTGCATTAGAAGTATTTGAAGACGGCGCTGCTGTAAGCGTTGAAACTCTGATTGAAAAAGGTATTGTAAAGAACCCTAAAGATGGTGTTAAGATACTCGGCAATGGAGAATTAACCAAGAAGCTTACAGTAAAGGCAAATGCTTTCAGCGCATCTGCAAAAGAAAAGATTGAGGCACTTGGTGGAACAGCAGAGGTGATTTAATGCTTAAAACACTCAAAAATGCATTTAAGATCAAAGAAATCAGAAATAAACTTCTGTTTACACTGGCAATGTTAGTTGTGATCCGTCTTGGATCACAGCTGCCAATGCCCGGCATTGATTCTGACTATATCAAACAATGGTTCAGCAATGCTACAGGTGGTGGTGATGCATTCAACTTCCTTGATGCGTTTACGGGTGGATCCTTCTACAGTATGTCCATCTTTGCATTGAACATCACACCGTACATCACATCTTCCATCATCATCCAGCTTCTGACGATTGCAATTCCCAAGTTAGAGGAGATGCAGCGTGACGGAGCAGATGGACGCAAGAAGATGACCATGATCACCAGATATGTAACTGTTGCTTTGGCACTGATCGAGGCATCTGCAATGTCAATCGGATTTGGCAGTCAGGGATTATTAAATCCATATAATCCATTGACAATCATTGGAACCATTGCGGTTCTGACTGCAGGAAGCTGTATCCTGATGTGGATTGGTGAGAGAATTACCGAGCGCGGTGTTGGAAATGGTATTTCCATCGTATTGGTGATTAATATTCTTTCCAGAATTCCGGAAGATTTAAACAGCCTGTATCAGATGTTCATTAAAACAGCAATTGATGCGAATAACATCCCGAAAGCAGTCATTGCCGCAGTGATCATTCTTGCAGTGATTATAGCAATGATCGTTCTGGTTGTTATTTTGAATGGTGGAGTCAGAAAGATTCCGGTGCAGTATGCAAAGAAAGTTCAGGGCAGAAAACTTGTTGGCGGTCAGTCAACGAATATTCCGCTCAAGGTTAACACCGCCGGTGTTATCCCTATTATTTTTGCATCATCCCTGATGCAGTTCCCAATCGTAATCAGTTCTTTTGCCGGTTATAAGGGAACAGGCGTATGGTCCAAGATTCTGAGAGTATTAAACTCCGGAAACTGGTGCGATCCGAACGCTCCGCTTTATTCGATCGGACTGTTAGTCTATATCGTACTGGTAGTGTTCTTCGCATATTTCTATACATCCATTACCTTCAATCCGTTGGAGGTTTCAGAGAATATGAAGAAGCAGGGTGGATTTATTCCGGGCATTCGTCCGGGTAAACCGACAGCCGATTATCTGACACAGCTGCTGAATTACATTGTATTTATCGGTGCTGTAGGACTGATCATTGTTGCAGTGCTTCCGTTCATCTTCAATGGAGTATTCAAAGCGGATGTATCCTTTGGTGGCACCAGCCTGATCATTATTGTCAGCGTAATCTTAGAGACAATGAAACAGGTTGAGTCACAGATGCTTGTACGCAATTACAAGGGATTTTTGAATGATTAATGAAAAAAGTTTTGGGGCAGGAATTCGGAAACGGATCTTGTCCCCAAGACGTTTTTTGCTGTATAGGATTTGAAATCAAGGAATATATTCCTATCAGACAGACAAAAGCTTCGGACGAAAAGCAAAGCTTATGAAAGAGGCTGCCTGATAGAAATGGATTTCTTAAGACATCAGGAGGAAGAAAAAATGAAGATTATCATGTTAGGAGCACCCGGTGCCGGAAAAGGAACTCAGGCAAAAATGATTGCTGACAAATACGGAGTTCCCCATATTTCTACAGGTGATATTTTCCGTGCAAACATTAAAAATGGTACGGAGCTTGGAATGGAAGCTAAGAAATATATGGATGCGGGAAAATTAGTTCCGGATGAATTGACAGTAAAGATTCTGCTTGACCGTGTTGCACAGGATGACTGCAAGAACGGATATGTTCTTGATGGATTTCCAAGAACCATTCCACAGGCGGAGGTTCTGGATAAGGCTCTGACTGAGCTTGGCGATCAGGTTGATTATGCAATCAATGTTGATGTTCCCGATGAAAATATTGTAAACAGAATGTCCGGCAGACGTGCATGTCTTGCCTGTGGTGCTACCTATCATATTGTTCATGTTCCGCCTAAAAAAGAAGGTATCTGTGACAGATGCGGCAAGGAACTGGTACTGCGTGATGATGATAAGCCCGAGACAGTATTAAATCGTCTGAAAGTATATCATGAGCAGACACAGCCGTTAATTGAATACTATACCAACAAAGGTATCCTGAAAACGGTTGACGGAACAGTGGATATGAAAGATGTATTTGCTGCAATCGTTGCAATTCTTGGCTAAGATTGCCCGGGATGCTTGGAAATAGAAAGGTGGCAGTTCAATGGCAGTAACGATTAAGTCGGAAAGAGAAATTGCACTGATGAGAGAATCCTGCAGGATCCTCTCGGGAGTGTTTGACCATATGGCAGAGAACCTTCATCCTGGAATGTCCACCTTGGAGGTTGACAGGATCGGAGAGCGTCTGATCAGAGAAGCAGGCTGTATTCCGAACTTCAAGAATTATAACGGATATCCGGCATCGATCTGTGTGTCCGTGAATGATGAAGTGGTACACGGAATCCCTAAAAAAGAGCATATTATCAAAGAAGGCGATATCGTCAGTCTGGATGCAGGACTGATCTATAAAGGTTATCATTCTGATATGGCAAGAACATTCGGTGTCGGACAGATATCTCCGGAAGCACAGAAGCTGATAGATGTTACCAAACAGAGCTTTTTTGAAGGAATTAAAAAAGCAAAAGCGGGAAATCATTTGTATGATATATCAGCAGCAATTGATGCATATGTATCAGGCTTCGGCTTCGGTATCGTCAGAGATCTGGTAGGACACGGAATCGGTACCCATTTACACGAGGATCCGCAGATTCCAAATTTTGCCCAAAAGAGAAGGGGACTGTTACTTCAGCCGGGTATGACTCTTGCAATTGAGCCGATGATCAATGCCGGCGGTTGGGAAGTAGAATGGCTCGATGATGACTGGACGGTTGTGACGGCTGATGGTTCCCTATCTGCACATTATGAAAATACGATTCTGGTTACAGACGGTGAACCGGAGATACTGACACTTGGAAAGTATTAAGGCAAAGGCCTTGGCAACTATAGTAAGCAATGATTTACAGGAGGTTTATATATGTCCAAAAGCGACGTGATCGAAATTGAAGGTGTTGTAGTTGAGAAACTGCCAAATACCATGTTTCAGGTAGAACTTGAAAATGGCCACAGAGTATTGGCTCATATCAGTGGAAAGCTGCGTCAGAACTTCATTCGTATCTTACCGGGAGATAAAGTAACCCTGGAGCTTTCGCCATATGATCTGTCAAAAGGAAGAATTATCTGGAGAGATAAATAGAATATTGCTGCATCCTGCAGCAAAGATCCCATTGGGTATATGCGGTATTTTTTAATAACCCTAAAAAAGTACTTGCAATCATATATACTAGATGCTATAATGTAAAACGGTCTTTTTTGAAAGGAGGGTTTTCCCGTGAAAGTGAGATCATCAGTAAAACCGATTTGCGAGAAATGCAAAGTCATCAAGAGAAAAGGGAGAATCATGATCATTTGTGAGAATCCCAAACACAAACAGAGACAGGGCTAATTTCCTGTGTCAGGCAAGAGAGAATCTTGTCTTGTTTTTATGTGCGGCTACGGTAGCAGCATAATATGCGGCTGCCGGTTATTATAATTGAACGTAGAAGAGCCTACGGGAGATTACTTTTTGATACCGACAATGAATTCGTTCGCTATGAACTTCGGGTCACGGGGAGAATGGCAAAGAACGGGTATGTTCCGTGGTTTGTGTCGGAATATTGCACCATTGTGCAAGGAGTATCGGAAAGATCGGGCAACGCCCGGTTGGGTGTAACACACCCCAATCAATTAGTAACTATAATTGCATTTTTGCCGGAAACTTTTGTGGCCTATCAGAGAAGGTGGAAAATGCACAAGATGGAGGAATTAAGAAATGGCTCGTATTGCTGGTATTGATTTACCGAGAGACAAACGTGTTGAGATCGGACTTACCTATATCTATGGTATCGGTCGTGTAAGCTCCAACAAGATCTTAGCACAGGCAAATGTTAATCCTGATACTCGTGTCAGAGAGTTAACAGATGATGAAGTTAAGAGAATCAGTGAAGTTATCGATGCTACGATGACAGTAGAAGGTGATCTGAGAAGAGAAACCGCTCTTAACATTAAGAGATTACAGGAAATCGGATGCTACCGTGGTATCCGTCACAGAAAAGGACTTCCGGTTCGTGGTCAGAAGACAAAGACAAACGCAAGAACCAGAAAAGGTCCTAAGAAGACGATTGCAAACAAGAAGAAATAATTGATTATTTGGGAAAGTAGGTTAGTTTAAAATGGCTAAACAGGTTGCAAAAAAAGTAACTAAAAAGCGTGTAAGAAAAAACGTTGAACATGGACAGGCACATATCCAGGCTTCTTTTAACAATACGATCGTTACTCTGACAGATAACGAAGGTAATGCTTTAAGCTGGGCAAGTGCCGGTGGTCTTGGCTTTAGAGGTTCAAAGAAATCTACTCCGTATGCAGCTCAGATGGCTGCAGAGACAGCTGCAAAGGCAGCATTACCGACAGGTTTAAAGACTGTTGATGTTATGGTAAAAGGTCCCGGATCAGGACGTGAAGCAGCAATCCGTGCTTTACAGGCATGCGGTATTGACGTAACCAGCATCAGAGACGTGACTCCGGTACCTCATAACGGATGTCGTCCTCCGAAGCGCCGTCGTGTATAATTTCGACGGATCTGTGCGGACTGCATAGAAACCAGAAGATACTCAGAAACAATAAACGTTGGACGAAAGCCCTGGGGCCGGATATGCGCGTAGGGCTGTAAACAATATTTAGGAGGAAAAGAAAAAATGGCAGTGAATAAAGTTCCCGTATTAAAAAGATGCAGATCTCTGGATTTAGATCCGGTTTATCTTGGATATGACAAGAAATCCAACAGAAAAAGCGCAAGAGCAGGCAAGAAGATGAGTGAGTATGGTCTTCAGTTACGTGAGAAGCAGAAAGCAAAATTCATCTATGGCGTGCTTGAGAAACCTTTCCGTAACTACTACGAGAAGGCAGACCGTATGAAAGGTATGACCGGTGAAAACCTGATGGTTATGCTGGAGAGCAGACTGGATAACGTAGTATTCAGAATGGGATTTGCAAGAACAAGAAGAGAAGCAAGACAGATTGTTGATCACAAGCATGTACTTGTAAACGGAAAGAAGATCAATATTCCTTCTTACCTGATCAAAGCTGGGGATGTTATCGAGATCAGAGAGAAATCCAAGAGCTTACAGAGATATAAAGATATCGTAGAAGTAACCGGTGGAAGACTTGTTCCGGAATGGCTTGATGTTGATATCGAGGCACTGAAGGGTACCGTTAAGGAACTTCCGAGAAGAGAAGCAATTGATGTTCCGGTAAACGAAATGTTGATCGTCGAGTTGTATTCCAAATAATAAATGGTAAATACAGTAATTCGTGGAACCTATAGACGATGATATGTAAGGAGGGTATACGCAGTGTTTGATTTTGACAGACCCAATATTGAGGTGGCTGAAATCTCTGAAGATAAGAAGTATGGTAAATTCGTTGTTGAGCCGTTAGAGCGCGGCTACGGAATTACCCTTGGTAACTCCTTAAGAAGAATCATGCTGGCATCCTTACCGGGTGCAGCCGTAAGTCAGGTAAAGATCGACGGTGTACTGCATGAGTTCAGTTCTATTCCGGGCGTAAAAGAAGATGTTACTGAGATCATCATGAACATCAAGAGCCTTGCGATCAAGAACAACAGCAGCTCCAATGAGCCGAAGACCGCATACATTGAGTATGAAGGAGAAGGCGTTGTAAGAGCTTCCGATATTCAGGTTGATCAGGATATCGAGATCATGAATCCGGATCAGATCATTGCTACTTTAAGCGGTGGCAAAGATTGCAGACTGTTCATGGAACTTACCATTACAAAGGGCAGAGGTTATATCAGTGCCGAGAAAAATAAGAGCGCTGACTTACCGATCGGTGTGATTGCAGTAGATTCTATCTATACACCGGTTGAGAGAGTGAATGTAACTGTAGAAAATACCCGTGTCGGTCAGGTAACTGACTATGATAAGCTGACACTTGATGTGCATACAAACGGAACCCTGGAACCGGATGAAGCAGTCAGCCTGGCAGCAAAAGTTCTTAGCGAGCATTTGAAACTCTTCATTGATCTTTCCGAGAATGCAAAGACCGCAGAGGTCATGATCGAGAAAGAAGATGACGAGAAAGAAAAAGTTCTTGAGATGAGCATTGATGAACTGGAATTATCCGTTCGTTCTTACAATTGCTTAAAGAGAGCTGGTATCAATACCGTTCAGGAATTAACCAATAAGACTTCTGACGACATGATGAAGGTTCGTAACCTTGGACGTAAGTCTTTAGAAGAAGTATTGGCAAAATTAAAAGAATTAGGACTTCAGCTTAACGCAAGTGAGGATAATTAATCCGATCATGATCGCTGAAATCGTTTTATGACGATTTTGAGTCCGATGAACATATGAATGCATGCCCGGTAAGTCCGATGAGCGTGGGCATGTATCTCATGAAACAAGCAACACCATTTGATCAGTAAGTCCAAAGAGCGTTGTCAGATGGAAAACGAGGAGGAAATCCTCATTCATGAAAGGAGCCGAACATGGCAGCATACAGAAAACTTGGAAAAACATCCAGTCAGAGAAAAGCATTACTCAGAAACCAGATCACAGGTCTGATCTACAATGGAAAGATCATTACCACACAGGCAAGAGCAAAAGAAGTTCAGAAGCAGGTTGAAACTCTGATCGCTATGGCTGTGAAGGAAAAAGACAACTTTGAAACTGTAAAGGTTACCGCTAAGGTTGCCCGCAAGGACAAAGATGGCAAGAGAGTAAAAGAAGTAAAAGACGGTAAGAAAGTAACCGTATATGATGAAGTAGAAAAGGAAATCAAGAAAGATATGCCTTCCAGACTTCATGTAAGAAGACAGATGTTAAAGGTATTATATCCTGTAACCGATGTACCTGCTGCAGCAGCAGGAAGAAAGAAAGGAACGAAGGAAGTTGATTTAGTTGCAAAATTATTCGATGAGATCGCTCCTAAGTACACCAGCCGTAACGGTGGTTACACAAGAATCATCAAGATTGGTCAGCGTAAAGGTGACGCAGCTATGATGGTTGTTCTTGAGTTAGTATAAGAAAGCTCTGATAGGAGGAAGCGCGGCAGTTATCTGCCACGCTTCTTTTTGTATACAGAAAAGCATCTGTTCATGGACAATCTTTGTTCTGTGTATCAAAATATAAACAAGTAAACCACAAACAAAGAATATAAAAATATATTACAAAAACAACTACAAAGCTGCCAACTAATCAGAAAGGGGAATTCGATGGGGAAAAGAACATTACGGCTCATTGCTGCTTTTTGTCTGCTCAGCATCACATTATTGGGGTGCGCGGGGGCGGATCGGAAGGAAACACAGAATGATCCGGCTGATCCGACGGAGGCGCAGGCATATCAAATTGTGGAAAAGCTGATCGGTGAGCGACAGACTTACTTTATCTCGGTGCTTTCATGTCAGGAGAATGCAATAGAAGCATTTGCGGTATATCCTTATGCGGATCAGGGGGAAGAATCTGCAAATGGAGTTATTGAGCAGATAGAGGTTCTGCGTATCACACGAACGGCTGAAGAATGGGAAATTGCGGATATAAAATATGGAAGGATCTATAAAGCCGGTTTTTTTGATACGGATATGCCGGAGCAGAACGGACAGGATCCGGACGGGGAGAACGGAATATCTGTGTCGGAAGCACAGAATATAGTAGCCGGATTATACGAGAGCTGGGCGGATTTTCGCAATCGCTTTGACGGCGAGTACATAACCGGAGCCGAGACGTATCCCGGTGAGGAATATGGGAAAGATGGTGGGGGATATGTTGTATGCCCGAAGGAACTGTTTTCTTCTATGGAGGAGATACGGACAGGGCTGGAGCAGATCCTGACAGCCGGATGCGCAGAAGAGTTCTGGAAAATCTGGATAGCGGAAAGAGAAATGCCGTATTATTTTGAGCAGAATGGGGTACTGTATCGAATGGATATAGGTTCTATGGGGTGGTTCAGAGAGGCAGACAGATATCTTCTGAGGGAATATACAGACAAAGAGATCTGTGCCTATGTGATCGAGCCGGAGATTGAATACGAAATTTATCAACAGGTTTACAAGATGACAATCGTCAATACAGAGGAGGGATGGCGGATCAGACAGTTTGATATGGGATACATGGATACGTCTTCTGACTTACAGTAAGTAAAATAGCATATCTGATAACAGAGCAGTTTTGGGGGTGGGGCCACGATCGTGGTTCCACCCCTATTCGTGGGATATGCGGAAATGAAGCATGATCCTGCATGAATTTTTTGAGATGAATTATAAGGAAATCCTTGTAACAATAACTGTTTTCGCGTAAAATAAGTGTCATGTAAGTGTTATCTGACAGAAAAGATCAGTTAACAATTATTTGGAATCTTTTGAAAAAGCGATAACTGCCGGAAACGGATGGATAAGAATGAGTATAATCAAGACGGATAAATTGGCATTTGAATATATCAGACGGGATGAAGAAGGCAACGTGGAGGGAATTACACGCGCAGTCGATGATGTATCGTTGGAGATTGCACAGGGTGATTTTATCGCCATCCTCGGACATAACGGTTCGGGAAAATCCACGCTTGCCAAGCATATGAATGCAATCTTATATCCAACCGAGGGTACGATCTGGGTGGATGGAAAAGATACGACCGACGAAGAATATCTGTGGGATATCCGACAGACTGCCGGGATGGTATTTCAGAATCCCGATAACCAGATCATTGGTCAGATCGTGGAGGAGGATGTTGGCTTCGGACCGGAAAATATGGGTGTTCCCACGGCGGAGATCTGGGAACGCGTGGAAGAGAGCCTGAAAGCGGTCGGCATGTATGAGTACCGCAAACAGTCTCCCAATAAATTGTCCGGCGGACAAAAGCAGCGTGTATCCATTGCGGGTGTGATCGCAATGCATCCAAAGTGCATTGTTCTGGATGAACCCACGGCAATGCTGGATCCGGTGGGGCGTAAGGAAGTGATCCGCGCGGTACGTGCACTGAACGAGGTAGAAGGGATCACGGTTATTCTGATTACCCACTATATGGAAGAGGTCATCCATGCGGACAAGGTATTTGTAATGGATGACGGACATATCGAGATGCAGGGCACTCCAAAGGAGATATTTTCACAGGTGGAGCGGTTAAAGGAGCTGCGTCTGGATGTGCCGCAGGTGACGCTGCTTGCCTATGAGCTTGAGCAGAGCGGCGTTCCGATGCCGAAGGGGATCCTGACGACGGAAGAATTGACAGAGGCATTAAATTATGCACAAGGGAAATGATGTGTAGGAAAACACACAGAGGTGAATGGAATGGCGATCATTTTAGACCATGTCAGTCATGCGTATGAAGCGGGAACAAGCATGCAGATCAAAGCACTGGATGATGTGAATCTGGTAATTCCGGATGGACAGTTTATCGGGCTGATCGGGCATACCGGTTCCGGAAAGTCCACGCTTGTCCAGCATCTGAACGGATTGCTGAAGCCGACAACGGGAAATATATATTATAACGGTGCGGATATCCATGATCCGGAGTATAACAGAAAAGAGCTTCGCAGCAAGGTGGGGCTGGTTTTCCAATATCCGGAGCACCAGTTGTTTGAGATCGATGTTTTTAAGGATGTTTGTTTTGGACCGAAGAATCTGGGACTGTCACAAAAAGAAGTGGAGCTGCGTGCCTATGAGGCTTTAAAACAGGTCGGTATTGCGGATGAATATTTTTATCAGTCCCCGTTTGACCTGTCCGGCGGACAGAAACGCCGTGTGGCGATTGCCGGGGTGCTTGCAATGAAGCCGGAGGTGCTTATTCTGGATGAACCGACAGCGGGGCTGGATCCCAAGGGCAGGGATGAGATCCTGAACCTGATCGCGGCACTGCAAAAAGAGCGCGGGATCACAGTGATCCTCGTTTCCCACAGTATGGAGGACGTTGCAAAATATGTGCAGCGGCTGATCGTTATGGATAAGGGCAGGGTCATGTATGACGATGCCCCGGCTGAAGTGTTTAAGCATTATGAGGAACTGGAGAAAATGGGATTGTCGGCACCGCAGGTGACCTATATCATGCACGCCCTGAAGAAACAGGGGTATCCGGTCAATGCAGATCTGACAACGATAGAAGAAGCGAAAAATGAGATTTTGAGAGTATTGCGATTATGATAAGAGAGATTACACTGGGACAATATTATCAGGCAGAATCGGTAATCCACCATATGGATCCAAGAACAAAAATTGTCGGAACGATTGCCTTTATTGTATCCCTGTTCCTTGCAAACAACTGGATCGGCTATGTGGTAATGGCAGCATTTCTGGCGGCGGTTATATGCATATCAAAGGTGCCGTTTAAATTCATGGTACGGGGGATGAAATCCATTGTACTGCTGTTATTGATTACGGTTATCTTTAATCTCTTTTTGACACCCGGTACACCGATCGTGAAAATATGGAAGCTGACGATCACGCAGGAGGGTCTGCGTCAGGCCATCTATATGGGCATCAGACTGATTTTTCTGATCCTCGGATCATCCCTGATGACCTTAACCACAACGCCCAATAACCTGACGGATGGACTGGAGAGTCTGCTCGGACCGCTAAAGCTGATCCATGTGCCGGTGCATGAGGTTGCGATGATGATGGCGATCGCACTGCGTTTTATTCCGATCCTGCTAGACGAGACGGACAAGATCATGAAGGCGCAGATCGCCAGAGGAGCGGACTTTGAGAGCGGCAATCTGATCAAGAAAGCAAAGAATATGATTCCGTTATTGGTCCCGTTGTTTATCTCCGCATTTCGCCGTGCCAATGATCTGGCAATGGCGATGGAAGCAAGATGCTACCGTGGCGGAAAGAACAGGACCAAAATGAAGCCTTTAAAATATAAAGGAAGGGACGCGGCTGCGTATCTTGTACTAGTGCTGTATCTGGCACTGGTGGTCGCTACGAAGAAGTTACTGTAAGAATATGGAGAGAGCATGAAGAGGATTAAGCTGACAGTTGCTTATGACGGAACTGCATATCATGGCTGGCAGCTCCAGCCCGGAACGGTTACGATCGAGAGTGAGCTGAACAGGGTATTGTCCGAGCTGCTAAAAACACCGATTCAGGTGATCGGAGCAAGCCGTACCGATTCCGGGGTGCATGCACGATGCAATGTGGCGGTATTTGATACACAGGCGCGTATGCCCGCGGAAAAATACGCTTATGCCCTGAACCAGCGCCTGCCGGAGGACATCCGGATCCAACATTCCGAGGAGGTCGCACCTGATTTTCATCCGCGAAAATGCAATAGCATCAAAACCTATGAGTATCACATATACAATGCGGAATTTGCCATGCCGCTTAAACGGCTGTATTCCTACTTTACCTATCTGCCGCTTGATGTGGCGCGTATGGACCGGGCGGGACATTATCTGGAGGGCGAGCATGACTTTAAGAGCTTCTGTAGCGTGAATACACAGGCAGAAACAACGGTGAGGAAGATTCTGTCGGTATCTGTGATAAAGACGCAGGAAACAGCTGCTGTGGCTTTGGGAAGTGATATTTGTATCAGAGTCAGCGGCACCGGATTTTTGTACAATATGGTGCGTATTATAGCTGGTACGTTGCTGGAGGTCGGTCAAGGCAAGAGAGAGCCGGAGGAGATACCGGAGATTCTGGCAGCCTGTGACCGGGCGGCAGCAGGACCGACGGCACCGGCATGCGGCCTGACACTGGTGGATTATCAGTTTTTTCCGGAAACATAATTCCAAGTAAAATTCTAAGGAAAATATAGAGAAAAGTAGTTGACACACGTGGAAGCGTATAATATAATATCTCAATGTGGTTATGTTTGAAAACGTCCCAGCCAAAGCCCCGGTAAAGGATGTTTTAAATAAAACAGTAACATAAGATTTTACGGAGGTAATACGATGAAAACATTTATGGCTAGCCCGGCTACAATTGATAGAAAATGGTATGTAGTAGATGCTACAGATGTAGCTTTAGGACGTTTGGCTTCTGAAGTTGCCAAGGTTTTAAGAGGAAAGAACAAAGCGATCTATACACCGCATATGGATACCGGTGATTATGTAATCGTTATCAATGCTGAGAAGGTAAAGATCACAGGTAGAAAGTTAGATCAGAAGATTTATTACCATCATTCCGATTATGTTGGTGGAATGAAAGAAACCACTTTAAGAGAAATGCTTGCTAAGAAACCTGAAGAAGTGATTGAACATGCTGTAAAGGGAATGCTTCCCAAGGGACCGTTAGGAAGACAGATGTATACGAAGCTTCATGTATACGCAGGTCCGGAACACAATCAGGAAGCTCAGAAACCTGAAGTATTAACATTTTAATCAGGAAACTTAGAAGGAGGACATAGAAATGGCTAAAGCAACAGCAAAATACTACGGAACTGGTAGAAGAAAAAAATCTATTGCAAGAGTATATTTAGTACCTGGCAAAGGCCAGATCACAATTAATAAAAGAGATATCGACAGCTACTTCGGAATGGAGACCTTAAAGGTTATCGTTCGTCAGCCGTTAGCTGCAACCGAAACAGCAGACAAGTATGATGCAATCATCACTGTTCGTGGTGGCGGTACAACAGGTCAGGCAGGTGCAATCAGACATGGTATCTCCAGAGCACTGCTTCAGGTAGATGCAGACTTCAGACCGGTTCTGAAGAAAGAAGGTTTCCTGACAAGAGATCCTCGTATGAAAGAAAGAAAGAAATACGGTCTCAAAGCAGCTCGTCGTGCACCGCAGTTCAGCAAGAGATAATCGTTTTAAAATTAGAACCCCCAAGAATACAGTGTTCTTGGGGGTTTGTTCATTGTTCAACTTTCACTGCCTGCCTATAAAAATCGGTGTCTATGACACACATATGACACACATATGACACAAATTCACATGCTTTAGATTTTATCAATAGCTTCTAACATTTGTTGCATATCAAGGTGAGTATATACTATTTCTGTCACACCTTTTCCTGCATGACCAACAATCTTTTTTATGATTCTTTCATCAACACCTGCTTTGGTGAGCAGTGAAACACAGGTGTGCCGGGCATCATGCGGTTTATGGTCTTTATTCAACCCCATTTCATTCAAAACAACAGTCCAATAAGAATCTCTAAAATTTCTATCATGAAAATATCTCCCTTCACGTGTGGTTATTAGATATTCACATTTTGATTCTTTGTTCATCCAGTATTTGAAAAATGGAAGAACTTTTTTTGCAATAGGTACATTTCTTATCCCGGCAGGTGTTTTTGATTGCCTGATGTAAAAATAGCGTTCTTCAAGGTGAACATCTTCTTTTTTCAGGTCACGCAGTTCCCCTTGCCTTACACCTGTATAAATTAGCATTAAGAAAATTGAAACATATTCATTCTTGGCTGACCAACCCCACATGGTTTTGATTTCTTCATCTGTGAATGGGAAGCGGTCAATCTTATTTGGGTTTTTATCCCTGTATTGTGATACATCTACAAATTCAGAATAATCTTTTGCACAAATATCATGCTTCATAGCCCACCCATACATGGAATTAAAAAGAACCTTCACTTTTCGCAATGTTGGGTAGTTTTTTCCGCAGTTGTCAATCACACCTTGTAAATGATTTAATCTAATATCAGCAAATACCATTTTTTCTATATCACCGCATAACTTGAATGATGCATTATATCCATTTACATTTGAACGTGAAATTTTTGAATAGTGTTCAGCTGACCATTTTTCAAATACTTCCTTGAATGTTATCTTTGAAGCATCTATATCATATGGATTTTTGTGGTATTCAGTAAGTGCAATTAAAGCATCCTGATATGTTTCGTAATACCCAATGTTTTTGTATTTCTGTTCAATGCGTTCAGTTTCTTTATTTAGGGTGCACTGAACACACACCCTTGCCCGGAAGGGCTTTCTTCTGTTGCCGGGCAGCTTGGATATATTACCAAAGCCATTTGGCAACCGTAACATCTTTGCCATGCTGTTCATCCTTTCATTGAAAAATCAAGGATGAAATGATATAATTGGTGTGCATTATCCAAGTCATTTCATCCTTGATTTGGGCATTGGAACACCTGACTGTTGCAGCAGCCGGGTGTTCTTTTTTGGTTACGCTTGGTTACGGTTACACTTAATACTATTACTTATATATTTTCTATTTCATTACCAATACAGTGATGAAAAAATGAAAAATTAAAAGAAATTGATTTCAAGTGTAACCATCTGTAACTTCCTTTGTTTTAGCGGTTTTCAACCGTAACTTTTAAGTGTAACCACGTGTAACTTAACTGTAACTTCTAAGCATTCCATGTATATCCACATGACTGACATATACATTTGGTTACACTTTTATTTACTGCTTTTTGTTTCTTGTGACCAAAGATTGCAAATATCAATGCAGGTAATGTAAAAATAAGCCATTTTATAGGAATCCACCACCAACCAATGCAAAGCCACCAAATAATTCCATGGCGCTGATTTTTTAAATGAACTTCATTCACTACACTTACTGTTACGTTTTCGCTTCCACACTTTTTACACTTCATAAAATTCACCTTCCTTTTTTGAAATTAACTGTTATAATATTCCCATTTTGGGAAATTATGCCATTTTTTGATTGTCCCCCTTTACTGTGAACTTAGGTAGTTGGGTCAGTTCCTGAATTCTTTCAAATGCTGCATCCCTTCCATCTTCATTCAACATAAGGTACATCTGTACAATTCTATAAGCTTCTTTTCCATAACACTTCTGCATCAGGTCACAAAGTTCAGCTTCCTTTTCCAGTTTATCCCGGTCATATTTAGCTTCATCTGTATTACCCATCAAATAGTTTGGATTCACATTGAACAGTGTAGATAATATTGCAATCTTCTTTGTACTTGGTGTGTATGTACCGGAAAGCCATTGTGACATATTTACCTTAGATATGCCTTTTCCATCTTCATCATATTGCTTGGAACGTTGGACTACATCAGCCGGAGTCATATTATATTCATCCATCAATTTCTGTAGTCTCTTTGAAAATTCTGTCATGGGGTCATTTCCTTCCTTTATCTGTTGTTACTAATTATAAAGCAAACTGAACCTATATTCAATTATTTTTCAAAAAAAGTTAAGAAAACTTAAAAAAAGTTGTTGACAGCATAGGTTAAGCTTGCTATACTCAAAACAGTTAAGGAAACTTAACACAGAAACAAGCATATGGACAGATGCCAACGAGAGAAAGACGGTATCGAATCAATTCAAAGTGACTGGTCAGAGATAATGTCAAGACCACATGAACGGAGCGGAGAACAGAGAAGTCAAAGGAGTATCGTGAATCGACACTGAGATGGTGAGGCGGTTTATATATTGTTTATAAAAGATTCAGACTGTACAAAAGAAACACCTGTGACATTAGGAAAGCAAGATTCACCGATATATGGCAAAAATATAAGGATAAAACCAAGGGTGGAAGGAAGAACGGATTCTGAACATTTTAAGAAAATATATCTTCCTGAACTGTTACCACTTGAAGAATATGACTTGATTGTTGTACTGATTTCAGGTGGAAAAGATTCAGTTGCCTGTTATTTGAAACTTCTTGAATTAGGTGTACCTAAAGAAAAAATAGAGTTTTGGCATCATGATATTGATGGTGGTCACCCTTCAAGAAGAATGGATTGGAAATGTACACAGAATTATGTGAAAGCGTTAGCTGATGCAGAAGGTATCAAATTAAGGGTTTCATACAGGGTGAACGGTTTTTTTGGTGAATTATATCGCATAGGTGCATCAGAACCCATTGAATGGATTGACCCTGATACCGGGGAAGTTAAGCAATCATGCTGCTTGCCGGGTATGAATATGGAACGACCTATTGGGGCGCTCCTGTGACGGGACCACTTCTGTTCTGCATCATTACGATTGCAATGGGAATTTTGTTTGACTATCTCTATGAGAAGACAAATTGCATCTGGGTTCCGGCGCTCTGCCATGGTGCGATCAATGCCTTTGCCGGTGTACCGATGCTTTTTCTGAATCCTGCCTACACTGACAAGCTTCTTCTGGGTCCACTGATGATCGGAGTGATAAGCGGTCTGCCACTTATGTTAACTGCATGCATCCTTTCCATGCGGGAAAAGAACACTATTATGAAAACGAGGTAATACGATGTACCATCTGGGATTAAAGGGAAACTAAAACGCAAATAAGGGAGATACGGATATGGATTCGATTTGGGATTTCATTCGTGCCGCCTCGCCTTGGGTGGCAATGGGGCTGTTGCTGGCAATCTTTTTTGTCCGGAACGCAGTGAAGAAAAAGAAAGGCAAAAAACAGGGTGCGAGTATGGAAGGAAGTGAAAACAATGAAATATGATCCGGAAAACCATTTGCCATACGCACTACTGGCAATTTTTGCGCTGACCGTGTTCTATGGAATTTACTTTGCTAAAATGCTGGCTCAAAGACGGCGTGGAATCCAAACACGGCAAATTGGACGTAGGAAAGAAAAATCCATCCATACGGTGGAAGTCCTCATGGGTATTGCAACGCTCTGTGCGCCTGCTGTACAACTTTTGTCCGTTATATTCGGTCTGAGCTGTCTTCCTGCCAATGCGCGCTTTACCGGATTCTTCGTTGCGATGATCGGGGACGCTGTCTTTCTTCTGTCTGTCCTCTGCATGAAGGACAGCTGGCGTGCGGGTATCCCGGAAAAGGATAAGACTCAGCTGGTAACGGGCGGTATCTATCAATACAGCAGGAATCCGGCTTTCTTGGGCTTCGACTTGCAATACATCGGTATATTTCTGTTATATTGCAACGCGTGGACTGCATTTTGTTCTGCCTTTGCGATCATCATGCTCCATTTACAGATTTTGCAGGAAGAACAATATTTAAGCCGGGAATTTGGAGCACCGTATGTAGAATACAAAAGCCGGGTGTATCGCTATTTTGGACGGCGCAAGCAGCAATAAACAGTTTGCTCTGGAGTTGCTGTAATTGCAGTGTGATTCTACTGGCCCAATGAGTTTGCAGATTACGAGGACGAGCAGACTGCTACATATGGAATCAGCTGTGAAGAATGGCAGAAACAGAAAATATCAAAGGAGATTGTCAAATGAAAACATTGAATATCATTCAAAAGCTATCGAAGATTGGAAAAATTCTCAGTAAAATCATGTTTATCTTCTGCATCATCGGTTTTTGCGGCAGCATCGTCGGGATTCTCAGTATGGCGCTCGGTGCGCCGACGCTGAAAATCGGCGGTGTAACATTGGAAAGCATTTTGCAAATCGAGGGGGGAGTTACCACCGGTACGGCGTATGCGGTTATGTCAGCGGGAATGATCCTCTGTGCAGGTGAGGCTGTGCTTGCCAAATTTGCAGAACATTATTTTAAACGCGAAATTGCTGATGGCACACCGTTTGATCTTGGCGGTGCAAAAGAATTGATGCGTCTGGGCATCCTTGCAATTTGTATTCCGATTGGCACACAGATGATTGCGGAAATCGTCTATGCAGTGATGGAACAGACACTACACGGTGTTGCGCCCTTCCAACTGGATCATTCCGATTCTGTGGCACTCGGCGTGATGTTTATTGTGATGTCTCTGGTGTGCCGTTATGGGGCAGAACTGCACGAAGAAAAGGAGTGACGGAATAAAATGGAAAAGAAGCTGCAATGCTCATCGGTCCTGCGGGTACTGCCGGGCTTCCCAAGGCTGTATTTGGCCTGTTTGAACGCCTCGGTACCTTTTCGGCGGTTGTATTTAATGCAGTTCTTGGCATTAACCTGATGAAGGGGACACTTTACTTTCCTGTTGAAAATGCGAAGAAGGTGTAAATGTGATGATAACTAGGAAGTTACAGAAGAAAGGAACAGGTTCTATGAATCAAACGATTGCCAGAATCGGAGCAATTACTGTGACTATAGCGGTGGCTCTTTTTGCGGCCTTTTTGCTTATTTCTGATTTTGGAAGCTATTTTATCTGCATTTTTCTTGCGCTGGGCTATCTTCTGATGCTTGCGGGTTTTCACAACGAAAGTTGTGAAGAACGGAAGGTGGCCGCCAATGCTGGACTGCTGTTCGGCTGTGTCTATGCTGTTTTGATTCTGCTGGTGTACTTCGCACAGACAACAGCCGTCAGAAATGATTCGCTGAACGAACAGGCTGCTATGCTCCTGGATTTTTCAAAAGGCGGTCTGATTTTCAGTTATGATCTGCTCGGTTATGGAATGATGGCATTATCAACATTTTTCATAGGACTGACGATTCGGCCAAAGAATAAGAGAGACAAATGGCTCAAGTACCTTATGATGATTCATGGAGTGTTCTTCTTTGGTTGTCTGTTTATGCCGATGACGGGCATCTTTCGTGCCACGATGTCGGGCGAGAGCGGAAAACTTGGTGGAACCATTGCACTGGAGTGTTGGTGTGCATATTTTCTTCCGGTCGGCGTGTTGTCAGCACTCCATTTTAAAGCTGACTCGTTTTTATGAAATGGTAGTGTAAGGATATTCTTAATTGATAAATCAAAATTGAGGTAAATATGAATTTTAAAACGATTATATCTTCGGATGAATTGTGGGACAAAGTACGAAATTATGCAGAAAGCTGCTCGTGGGGAGCAGGAAAAACATTGGCGAATGCTATGGATCATAATGAATTTAACGATTGGGAAAGAGTGATTGTCGCAGTAGATCATGATAAAATTTGTGGTTATTGTACAGTTTCAAAAACAGACTGTATTCCGGATGTAGAGTATACACCTTATATTGGCTTTATGTTTGTTGGCGAAGAATACAGAGGCAATAGATTAAGTGAACAGCTAATTCGGTATGCCATTGATTATATAAAAAATATTGGCTATAACAAAGTGTATATAGTAAGCGACCATGAGAATTTATATGAAAAATATGGCTTTCATGTAATAGACCGAAAAATTGCGCCTTGGGGTTCTGAAGAAAAAATATATGTACAGGAATTTTAATACAGACAAAGGCAAGGTTATGAAAGTAACGATAGGAGGAACAATGAAAAAATATAAGAAAAAAACCACAGCACTGTTGACTGCAGCCATACTGCTGCTTACCTTTTGTATGACGGGATGTACCAGACTGCCTGAGGCAAAAAACAACGCATCTTCAGAGTTGGACACAGAAACGGAATCCGATAGATTTGGCGTGTATGTCAGACTGGAGCGTGATGATGCCGGCTCTATCTCCCTGCACGGCGGCAACTTCACAAAGGCATGTCAAAACGCGGACGGCTCGCTGCTAAAGGCAGGTGAATGGATCTTCACAGGGGATGACATTGCACAGCTTTCCAAGGAAGAAAACCGCTCCGTTCTTTTTACCGTTCGTGCGTGGGATGCTGATGATACACTGCTTGGGGAAGGCACGTTCCTCTACGATATTGCACAGGAAAAGCTGTATGTAACGATTACTGCGGAGGGTGTGACCTGCGCTACCTCTGATGCACCTGATGCCCCGGCAGATGTGCCGCCGGTGCTGACACTTCCCATTCTGGACGAGATCGATGTAAATGTTCCAAACGGCACAAGTGACCTTTCACCTTCGGCTGTGCAGACAGCGGTCAAGCTGCTGGACTGGGGCATGAGTACAGGGCTTGACGCAGACGAGATCAGCGATGCTGCCTTTACATGGCTGGCAGAAAAAAACGATGAACTGACCGATTTTCTGCAAAAGCTGAGACTGGTGGATGATGCTTACCAAAAGCTGCTGACCGATGAGGCACGGGAGCTGCTTGACAGTGCCGGGTGCGCGGAAGTGGAGATCACTTGGAGCAGCGAACCGATAGAGCCGGTCGAAGCCATCATGCAGGCTGCGGGACTCCGTGGGTGATTTAAGGGCAAATTATGTAAGGAATAGATTATGAATACTGTTATATATGTTCACGGAAAGGGTGGCTCAGCGGCAGAGGCTGAGCATTATAAGTCCTTATTTCCGAGCAGTAAGGTGATTGGATTTGATTACCGTGCGCAGAACCCGTGGGAAGCCGGAGAGGAATTTCCACTGTTTTTTACCGGGCAGCGAAAATGCTGTGATGAGCTTATCCTGGTGGCAAACAGCATCGGTGCTTTTTTCTCATTATCTTCGCTGGATGAAACACTGGTAGACAGAGCCTGCCTGATCTCACCGGTCGTGGATATGGAAAAGCTGATCGGCAACATGATGAGCTGGGCAAATGTGACCGAGCAGGAGCTTGCGGAGAAACAGGAGATCCAGACGGATTTTGGGGAAACATTGTCATGGAACTATCTTTGCTATGTGCGGGAGCATCCGGTTTCGTGGCATGTCCCGACCCGCATTTTATATGGAGAACATGATGAACTGACTTCTATGGAGACCATATCCGCTTTTGCCGGAAGAACCGGTGCGGAACTGACAGTCATGCAGGGCGGAGAGCATTGGTTCCATACACAGGAGCAGATGCGTTTTTTGGATGCGTGGATTCGGAGGTAGTAAGAGGTATTTTCAGATGAACAGGGCTGCTCCCTGCCGGAACAGCCCTGCCATCATATAATCGGTGGAGGCAACATTTTTGCCTGCCGCATGCCGTCTTCAGCGACATGGTGCTGCCTGCCTACACGATCTTTTCAAATACCAGCGTAGCCTGGATTCTGTCTCCGCCCATGAAACCTTTACTGCCGCCGTTTGCGGTGGTAATTGTGTGAAGGCGGTATCCCTTTTTTACCTGGGTGTTGATTACATGTTCAAGCTCTGTCAGGTTTCCGGAACCCGTTCCTAACAGCTTTTCCTTCAGTGTTACCTGCATTACCACATAGTCGAGTTCTGATCCGGATGCGCCCGAAAAAGAAGAACTATCCAATCCAAATGCCATAATGTGATCCTCCCTTGAGATGATAATAAGTATATCTATAAATGTAGTCTGCAAATGCACACATGTCAAGCAAAAAAAGAGGTGCGGGTTCAAGTCCCGTACCTCTTTTCTACGCGCTTACATTACGCACATCATATCGGTTTCGATTATTTTGCCTGCTCAAGAGCAAGAGTTACTGTTGTGGTATCGCATACTTCGGCAGGTCCGTAGTACTGGATCGCACCGGGATATACGAAGCAGGTCTCACTTGCCCACTCTTCACGGTTAGTCTCGAAGAATTTGAACGGAGCGCCGTCCAGTTCAACAAGCGCTTTCTTGATAACGGGCTTATCTTCACCATGTCTTCTCTCGATGTTCATCATCTTGGTGATCGGCATACCGCCTGCAACCCACTCATTAGCAGGTTTGGAGAGGTTGGAGATCTTGGATAAGTAACCGTTATAGCCATACTGGATCAGCATGAATGCATTATATCCTAAGGAGTAGCAGTAATCTGAATCAAAGTTTGAAGGGAATGCACATCTTCCTTCATATCCTAAGAAATGATGAAGTGGGCTGAATTTACCATTGTATGTGCCTGCTGCCTTTCTTGCTGCGAGCTTGTCTGCAACAAGTGCGGAGAATAACTTCTCGGACTCGATCAGGGATACCTGTACGTTTCCGTGAGGATCTCTCTCTAAGAATAACTGCTGCTGGATCGTCTGAGGAAGAATTGCGAATACTTCCATGGATTCTTTTGTCAGACCTTTTTCGATGAATGCATATTTATCTGCCCATGTAGGAAGTGCATTGAATTCATCAGCCTTGCTTCCTGCGAGAAGCTCGTTGATCTCCTGGATTAGTACGGAGAATTCAGGAACAAATTCTACAACACCTTCAGGAATGATTGCAACACCAAAGTTCATGCCTTTTGCTGCTCTCTTTTCTACAGAATCGGCGATATAATCAGCGATCTGGGAAAGGGACATCTTCTTAGCTGCAACTTCTTCAGAGATCAGACAGATATTCGGCTGTGTCTGAAGTGCACATTCCAGAGCAACATGGGAAGCAGAACGTCCCATAACCTTTACAAAGTGCCAATACTTCTTAGCGGAGTTTGCATCTCTTTCGATGTTACCGATGATCTCGCTGTAAGTCTTGGTAGCGGTATCGAAACCGAAAGAGCATTCGATATCCTCGTTCTTGAGGTCACCGTCGATGGTCTTCGGACATCCGATTACCTGAACACCGGTATTGTTAGCTGCAAAGTACTCAGCAAGAACAGCAGCATTGGTATTGGAATCATCGCCACCGATGATAACGATTGCAGTAATGCCGTGCTTCTTGCATACTTCTGCAGCGATCGCAAACTGCTCGTTTGTCTCAAGCTTTGTTCTGCCGGAGCCGATGATATCGAAACCACCGGTATTTCTGTACTGGTTAATGTATTCGTCATCGAAGATCAGATAATCGTCTTCAATCAGTCCGCTCGGACCGCCCTTGAAACCGTACAGTACGTTTTCACTGTTGGTTGCTTTCAGAGCATCATACAGACCACAGATAACATTGTGTCCGCCTGGAGCCTGTCCACCGGAAAGGATAACACCGACAACCTGCTTCTTAGCAGCAGAAGTGTTCTGACCCTTCTGGAAGGTGATCTCTTTCTTACCATAAGTATTCGGGAAAAGAGCTTTGATCTTGTCCTGATCTGCTACGCTCTGGGTTTCTTCGCCTTCACTTACACAGATATCTGTAATGCCGTGTCTCAGCATTCCGGGAAGCTTGGGAGAATACTCATAGCGAGCTTTTTGTAATGATGAAATTTTCATGACTGAATCTCCTTTTATATTTTTTTACATATAGCTTAATTCTAATATATTTTAACGGTAAAGTAAACTGCTACTACAAATAATTCACGATTTCTTGCAACTTGTCGATCACGGGAACACCATCCGGGGCACTGATCTGACGATTCCTTCCATACAGACAGGTTTTCATGCCGTAGGAGAGCCCGCCGGCAATGTCGGAGGTGACAGAGTCGCCGATGATCATGACCTCGTCAGGCAGAATCCGGTCGCGGCGCCCTTCGTTCAATTCATGAAAAGCAGTATCAAAAAATGCGCGCGACGGTTTGGAGGCACCGATCTTTTCCGAGATGAACAGGTAGTCAAAATAAGTCCGCATATTGCCGATCTCAAGGCGGTGTACCTGTTGCGCATAAGGACCGTTGCTTGCCGCGCACAGGATATATTTTTGATGCAGATAGCGCAGCATATCATAAGCACCGTCTTCGGGAATCGCGCTCTCATTTAATGCCTGACGAAAATATTTTTCAAATATAACACCGTCAAAATCAATGTCCAGTGCATGAAAAATATTGTTCCATCTGATCTTCTGTAACTCGTCAAAGGTCAATGTGCCCTGTTCGATCCCCTGCCAGAGCCTGTTATTTTCCGTTGTGAAAACATCATACATGTAAGGCTCATAGGATTTTATGCCAAAATGTGCAAAGCCCGTCCGCATGGTCCGCTTCACATATGCGTCAAAGCTTAAGAGTGTGTTATCAATATCCAAAAAGACAGCTCTCATGTATGCTCCTTTTAAAATTCGTATTGTCCGGTGACTGTTGCCACGATTATAGCAAAAGACGCGGTAAAAATCCATATGCAACCAACAGTTGACGGATTTCAAAGTGCGGTTTTCTTGTGTGCAACGGACCAAAACGCTATGATAATAACAGAAACAGCGCGTTGTAGTGTAACTGGAAACAGAATATAATGATAGGTATATCAGGAGGAGAAATATGATCTTAGCAGATAAAATAATCAGTTTACGAAAAAAAGCAGGCTGGTCGCAGGAAGAACTGGCAGGACAGCTTGGAGTGACCAGACAGTCCGTATCCAAATGGGAGGGCGCACAGTCCATGCCGGACATGGAGAAGATCGTGCAGCTCAGCAGACTGTTCGGAACAACAACGGACTACTTATTAAAAGATGAACTGGAGGAGCCGGAGCCTGTAGCGGTTACGGATACCTCCGACACCGGATTAAGACGTGTCACCATGGAAGAGGCATCACACTATCTGAAACTGCAGAAAGCGGCTGCACCCAGACAGGCGATCGCGACCTTTTTATGTGTGATCTCACCGATCACGCTGATCATGCTGGCTGCAATGAGCGAACACCGGCGGTTTCACATTTCAGAAAATATGGCAAGCGGAGTCGGACTGATCGTACTGCTGGTACTGGTGGCGGCCGGTGTTGCAATCTTTATGATCTGCGGGGCGGATGTCAGGGATTATGAGTTCCTGGAGAAGGAGCCGTTTGAAACCGAATATGGTGTTGCAGGTATGGTGAAGGAACGGAAAAAACAATTTCAGAAGACCAACGAAAGGTGCAATATCATCGGAACCGTGCTCTGCATTCTGTCTGTGATCCCACTGTTTGGGATGCTCTGTGTGGGTGCGGTTGATGTGTTCTATGTGGCGGCAGTCAGCTTTTTGCTCTTTGGAGTAGCGGTCGCATGTCTCTTCTTTGTATATGCCGGAACCTATCTGGGAGCGATGCAGAAATTACTGGAGGAAGAAGATTATACAAGGGAAAACAAGGCAAAACGCGGTGTGATCGGAGCAGTAAGCGCCTGCTACTGGCTGCTGACCACAGCGATCTTCTTATATGCGACCTACGGACCGCAGGGAAACGGACAACCGAAATACAGCTGGATGATCTGGGCGATCGCCGGAGTGCTGTATGCGGCATTGGTGATCGTGCTGAAATGTATTATGAGAAGGAAAAAGGCATAGCAGTAAAATAGGATTGACAATTTCATTGTATAGCCATATACTTAGTAATACAAAGTATAGAAAGGGCACAGGATGTACGACAAATACGAGAAACAGATGAAAAAGGGTGTACTGGAGATGCTGGTATTAAAAATGCTGGTGGATATGCCCAAATATGGCTATCAGATCATTCAGGAGCTGAAGGAGAAGAGCGGCGGAGTATTTTCATTAAGGGATGGAACGTTATATCCGGTGCTGTACCGCCTGGAGGACGAAAGCCTTGTGGTGAGTGAATGGAGTGACGGGGATGGCAGGCAGGTCCCGCGCAAATACTACCGGATCACGCCGGAGGGAAAGGAAGCTCTGCTGCAGATCCAGCGTGTATGGAAACGGATAGCGGGCGGTGTGGGACAGATCATGGAGGGCATAACAGTTGACGGCTGAAAAATATACAAAACTGATCATAAAGAAAATAGCGTGTGACCAAAAAAAGAAAAAGGATATTCAGAGACAGCTTCTGGCAGACATTGAAGAACGTGGACAAAACGGAGAAACGCTTGCGGACATTATGCAGCAGATGGGCACTGTGCAGGAGATCGCGGACGGATTCAACGAAATGATCCCGGAACAGGAAAAGCGGCGCTGCCGGATGCAGCGCAGATGCCGGGTCGCGGTTATCCTCCTTGCAGTGATAATAGCGGCAGTAGCACTTTTATACTGGTATCTGCCAAAATTCAGAAATGGAAATGATAGTGGGGACTTTAATCAAAAACAGATCGAAGAAACCCTTTATGATACGATCACATTGCTGGAGCAAAGGGATTATGAGAAATTGCAGGATATGGCAACGGCACAGATGCAGGATGTTCTGTGTGCGGAAGTGCTGGATAATGCCATGGATGCCGTTGGTCCGGACTGGGGTGCGCGGACCGCAGTGGGAAATATCTATACGGAAGAAGTTACGCAGATGAATGAACGCTATATGATCTGTCAGGTGAGTGTATCCTATGAAAATATCAGTGTCATCTATACGATCACCTATGACAGTCATATGAAACTTGCGGGATTATATCTTAAATAGTGAATGGAGGGATGATTATGTGGTTTTGGATCACAATGTTTATCTGTAATCTGATGATACCGCTTTTGATGCTGGGAGCGGGATACATGATGGATAAGCATCCGCCAAAGAAGATCAACGGAGTGTACGGCTACCGTACCGGCAGATCCATGCGGAATATGGAAACATGGAATTATGCCCATCATTACTGCGGAAAATTGTGGATAAAATATGGTGCGGTAATGTTGATCCCTACGATTGCTGTGCAATTACCGTTTGTGAAAAGCTCGGAGGACGTGATCGGTATCGTAGCGATCGTTGTTATCATTGTCCAGACGTGTGCGTTAATCCTTCCTGTCTTTTTTACAGAGAGAGCACTGAGGAAGAAATTCGGATGAGCCCTGGATTTATTGTATGTGTGCTTGTGGCATGATGTTTTTTTGAATTTCACTTATTTTCGGGTAGAGGCAAAATGCCGGTGAAATTGTTGGAAATGCGAGTCATATCGGTAATCAGAAAAGGAACAAGGTATTTAACCTTGCTCCTTTTCTGATTCTACGGGTTTTAGAGCTTTTCAGGAGAATTGTCTTTTTAGCCAATTTTATAGAAGAAACGCTTTTTTACTGCAACAGAAATCTCCCCACCCACTTGATTTTCAAAATGCAAATACCTTATACTCATGGTATCGGTCAGATCACAAACAGAGAATATAGGACATGACGCAACAGGTGGAGCAGATTGTGTAACAACATTGCCTGCCTGTGGTGGACTGTCCGGAAAAGAGGATACCATGATAATTTCAGAACAGATAAAATACATCGGTGTGGATGATACGGATATTGATCTCTTCGAGAGCCAGTATGTGGTTCCAAAGGGAATCTCTTATAACTCGTACCTGATCCTGGATGAGAAGACAGCGGTACTTGATACAGTTGACAGGCGCGGTGAGGCTGGTTGGGAAGAAAACCTTCTGCGTGAGCTTGCAGGAAGAAAAGTGGATTATCTGGTCATTCATCATCTGGAGCCGGATCACGCGGGCAGCATTGCACGTCTGGTGGAGCTGTTTCCGGAGATGGTGCTTGTGGGAAATGCCAAGACCTTTGCCATGCTGCCGCAGTTCTTTGATTTTCCGATGGAAGGGAAAATGCTGACGGTCAAGGAAGGGGACAGTCTCTGCCTTGGAGCGCATACCCTGACCTTTGTCATGGCACCGATGGTTCATTGGCCGGAAGTCATGGTTTCCTATGAGAGCAAAGAGAAGATCCTTTTTGCTGCGGACGGTTTCGGAAGATTTGGCGCACTGGGACTTACAGAGAAGGATCCGTGGGATGAGGAAGCCAGAAGATACTATATCAATATTGTTGGAAAATACGGAATGCCCGTGCAGACCTTACTGAAGAAAGCAGCGACACTCGATATTGCAAAGATCTGTCCGTTACATGGCCCGGTACTGACCGGGGATCTGTCCCATTATCTTGAAAAATACGATATCTGGAGCAGCTATCGTCCGGAAGAAAAAGGTGTCCTGATCGCCTACGCGTCCATTCACGGCAATACGGCACAGGCAGCGGAAGAACTTCGACAGATGTTACTTGAGAAAGGCGTGAAAAATATTGCATTCCATGATCTGGCAAGAGCGGACATGGCACAGGCGGTTGCGGATGCTTTTCGTTATGACAGCATGATCCTGGCGGCACCCAGCTATGACGGCGGCGTGTTCCCCTGCATGCAGGATTTTCTCATGCACCTTCAGAGTAAGGCATATCAGAACAGAAGGGTTGCGCTCGTGGAAAACGGTTCCTGGGCGCCGAGTGCGGGCAAGGTTATGAAGGCACTGCTTGAGACGATGAAAAATATAGAGATCGTAGGGGAAACAGTAACCATTCGCTCGGCATTAAAGCCTACGGACCGTGAGAAAATGCGGATGCTGGTAGATGCGATCGTGTAGTCGGAGAATTTTCGTAACAACACTCGTCGATGCAATTCGGAGCAGCGATCTTAGGCTGCAATTTTGAACTGTGACCACCTTGTGAACGTAAATAGGAAAAATTCATAAAAATATCTGATAAATATGCGTATAAAAAGTAAAAATGCCGACGATATGTGAACAAAATGTGTTTAAAACAGACAATTCTGGTAATTGTAGCGAAAATGCAGGGAAACTATTTACATATTGGCCAGAGTCCTTTACACTGCAATCATTGAACGTTCAATGAAGCAGGGTGGTAAACCCGAGAAACACAGTGTATTATGAAGGAGATCAGATTATTATGAAAAATAAAATTGTGTTAGCGTTATGTGCAGTTTCTGTTATGTCCGTATTATTAGTCGGATGTGGCTCCTCTTCCGAGCAGGAAGCGGTAAATCAGCCTACGGTTACCGAGGCAGCGCCGATCGAGGATGCAGCCGGAGAAGTAACAGCGGAACCTACCGAGGCACCTGCGGAGGAAGATCAGAATACGGATGATACCGAGAACGCAGAAGATACTGAAAATGCCGGAGCGGATGAAAACGCTGAAGAGACCGGAGAAGGGGAAACTGCAGAAGACACAGAAAATGCAGATGATGAAACTGCAGAAAACGCAGAGAATGCAGAAGAAGCAGAAAACAGCGAAGATACCGAGAATACAGAAGTAACGGAATAAAGAATCGCAAAAATGCCAAAGGGAATCTACATCATGTGGATTCCCTTTGTTTTTGAATTGTGATAGACTTGAGTGGAAAATAACGGTACTTAAATACCGAAACAGGAAACGGAGACAGATAAGATGGCGATCGAAAGCGTAAGGGAATATTTCAGAAAATATGGGATGGAAGAACAAATCAGGGAGTTTGATGTATCCAGCGCAACCGTGGCACTGGCAGCAGAGGCGCTGCATTGCGAACCGGCAAGGATTGCCAAGAGTCTGTCCTTTCTGGTGGATGAGAAACCGGTACTGATTGTAACGGCGGGGGATGCCAGGGTGGATAATGCAGCATACAAAGCATTGTTTCACTGCAAGGCAAAGATGTTGCATCCGGAACAGGTGGAAGAGATGATCGGACATGCCATAGGTGGAGTCTGCCCGTTTGGCATAAAAGAAGGGGTACGCGTTTGTCTTGATGAATCATTGAAACGTTTTCATACTGTATTTCCGGCATGCGGCAGCAGTAACAGTGCGATCGAACTGACCATTCCGGAACTGGAAAAATATGCATCACCGTGTGAATGGATCAACGTCTGCAAGGACTGGCAGGCGGAAACGGAAAATTGAAAATTCAGATCCAGCCGCCATCCAGTGTGATGATCTGCCCGGTCAGATAGGAGGGGGCGGTTGCAAGCTGATAAACAGCTGCGGCAACTTCTTCAGGAGTGCCAAGACGGTCCGCAGGAATTTCATCTTTTAATGCATCCAGTTCTTCCGCAGAAAAACAGTGATTCATACGTGTGTCAATAACACCGCAGGCAAGAGCATTGACCTGAATATTACTGGGTGCAAGCTCTTTTGCCAATGCTTTCGTAAAACCGTTGATTCCGGCTTTAGAGGCGGAATAAGCAACCTCCATGGAGGCTCCCACATTTCCCCAGACAGATGAAATATTAATAATGCGCCCGGAATGCTTATGGAGCATCCGCGTTACTGCATGTCTTGAAGTATAAAAACAGGAATTCAGGTTCACATTCATAATATGCAGCCATTCTTCCGGTGTCATGTCCGTCATCAGACCGACATAGGAGATGCCTGCATTATTGATCAGAATATCTATAGAAGAAACAGATGCAAACATACTGTCAACAAAGTGATAATCACCGATATCGCCGATATGGACTGTGCAGTTGATGCGGTATTCATCGGAAAGTTTTTGAGCGGTCTGCCTGAGCAAGGCTTCGGAATTTCTACAGATCAGGATTAAGTCATATCCCTTTGCAGCGAATAGTCCGGCACATGCAGCACCGATACCGTGGGATGCACCCGTGATCATAACGGTTGGACGTGTTGTTTGCATAAGATACCTCCGTGACAAATTAAAATCATAAACAGTATAACACAAAAGAGACGATGCGAAAACCGGAGGTTAAGGAAGGAGCGGACAAATGTTTGATGTAATGATTATCGGAGCAGGACCGGCAGGGATGACTGCCGGAATTTATGCGGCAAGAGCCGGACTGAAAACAATTGTGATAGAGAAAAATCCGGTGGGCGGCGGAAAAATGGCTACTACCTATGAAGTGGACAATTATCCCGGGTTACCGGGTATTGACGGCACGGATCTTGCCATGAAAATGCAGGAACATGCAAAAAAAGCGGGTGTCATGTTTGCGGCAGAACAGGTTATAGCAACGGAACTTGAAAATGCGGTAAAGATTGTCAGAACGGAAGAGAACAGGTATGAAGGAAAAGCAGTGATCATTGCAGTGGGTACAACAAATGCAAAACTGGATATCCCGGGTGAAACAGAACTGGCCGGGATGGGAGTTTCCTATTGCGCAACCTGTGATGGCGCTTTTTTCAGAAATAAGACGGTTGCGGTGATTGGCGGTGGAGACGTCGCAGTGGAAGATGCCATATATCTGTCCAAGATATGTAAAAAAGTATACCTGATTCATAGAAGAGACAGACTCCGGGCAGCACAGTCTCTGCAGGAAAAATTGCAGAATGCTGAAAATGTGGAAATTCTTTGGAACACTGTACCGGAAAAAATATGTGGAGAAACGCATGTAAGCGGGCTGCAGATTAAAAATATTGAGGATAACAGCAGAAAGGAACTGGACATACAGGGGGTATTTGTTGCTGTGGGAATCAGACCGGCAACAGAATTATTCAGAGGAATGATTGATATGGACGAGTCCGGGTACATCCGTGCAGGAGAAAACGGCCGGACCAGTCAGCCCCATGTATATGTAGCAGGGGATGCAAGGGAAAAGAGACTTCGCCAGATTGTAACCGCAGTGGCTGATGGAGCCAATGCGGTATGCTCTTTGGGAGAGGATTTGAAAGAGCTGTAACAGTGCTGGAAATCATATCCAACAGTTGACAACACTATGGCATCATGCTATAGTTATCCGTAGATGTAACAAATTTGTAATAAATGTAATATGCGGGTAGCAATTAACTGACGGAGGAAACTATGAAGCGAAAAGAAATAAGGATTGCAGCTGCTGCTTTAGCGAGTATCGTGGTAGTTTCAGGAACTAACTTTTCGACTCAGGCAACACAGGTAAGTGCCATTCTGCCTGTTGCCGGTGTAAGCCTGACTTTACAGGAAGGTCATTCGGTAGAGGATATTGAGCAGATTGCCCATACCAATACCGGGGCAATTGATATTGTTAAGAATACACAGACAGCAGAACCGACAGAGACACCTCAGGAGCAGAATGAGTCAGAGCAGATAGAAGAAACAGAAGATAGTGAAAATATAACAGAAGAGAATCTGAATGCTGATGCTGAGGCAGGTGTGGATGCGCAGGCCTTAACGGAAGAAGAGGCACAGGCTGAAGCAGATGCTGCTGAAGAAGAAGCACAGGATGAAGAAGAGTACAGCAATCTGGTCATTGCACAGGTAAATGACTGGGTAAATGTCAGAAGCGGTCCGAGTACGGACAGTGAGATCATTGGTAAACTGTATAATAACTCCGTAGGCGAAATGATTCGCCAGGAGGGTGACTGGTACTATATTGCATCAGGGACCATCAACGGATATGTAAAAGCAGAGTATTGTGTGACCGGTGCGCAAGCAGAGGCAATGGTGGATGAGGTCAGTGTCAAAACCGCTGTTGTCAACGCAGAAACATTGAATTTCCGTTCTGAGCCATCCACAAATTCCGTATTGCTCAAACAGCTTGGAAACGGCACGGTGCTGGATGTGGTGAGCACGGATTATGACGGCTGGGTAGAAGTCAATGTTGGCGGCACAACCGGTTATGTATCAGCGGAATATGTGAAAGTAGAAGTATCCTTTGTATCTGCAGAATCCAAGGAAGAGGAGGAAGCAAGACTGGCAGCGGAACGTGCAGCCAGAGAAGAGGAACAGCGTGAAGCGGCAGCCAGACAGGCAGCAGCGGATGCAGCAGCACAGCAGCAGACGGCACAGACAACCGAACAGGCGCTTGCGCAGGAGGGCGTTCCACTTGCAACGAGTTATAGCGGAAAAGGATCTGAAGTTGCAAGCTTTGCACTCCAGTATGTAGGTAATCCGTATGTATACGGAGGAACAAGTCTGACAAACGGTGCGGACTGCTCCGGTTTTGTATTGGCAGTATATGCACATTTTGGTATCAGCCTGCCACATTCGGCAACTGCTGACAGAAGTATGGGTGTTGCAGTTGGCAGCCTTGCAGAAGCACAGCCGGGAGATCTGGTATGCTACTCAGGACATGTAGGAATCTATATCGGAAATGGTCAGATCGTGCATGCAAGTACACCAAGAACCGGAATTAAGATTTCCGATGCAAACTATAAACCGATTGCATGCATCAGAAGAATCTTCTATTAAAAATACAGATAAGAGCATGACGGATCAATGGCGGGGTGTCATTGATCCGTTTTTTTGATTTGTAGAAAAAATATAGACAGAATAGATGGATTTTGTTCCAACTGCTTTATAAAAGACCATTTAGCAAAATTGCACAAAAAAGAAAAAAGCAACCCTTTTTTGGAAAAAAACAAAAAAAAGACAGGTCAAAATTATCCACAATCAAAAGTACCTAAATAAGGGATTTCTTTATTTATACACGAAGTTATCCACATTATCCACAGAAAAAGGTGGAGAAAGCGGTAAGATTTTATGGTAACCGGAAGGAACGAATGTTTTGTTCAGATATCATAAAATTTATAAAATCCATGAAAAATTCAGGTAAAATACTTGACTTTCTTAATGTCAAAAAGTTTCAGACAATTTCGGAAAATGTTGCAAAATAGGGAGCTGTGTGATATAATCGATATACAATAAAAGAACGAAAGGGATGGTCAGCATGAAGTTCGTAATCGTAGGAAAAAATATTGAAGTGACAGAAGGTTTAAAGACTGCTGTGGAGGATAAAATCGGAAAACTCGAAAAGTACTTCACACCCGAGACAGAAGCTCATGTAACCATGAGTGTTGAAAAGGACAGACAGAAAATCGAAGTCACCATTCCTGTAAAAGGAAACATTATTCGTTCTGAGCAGGTCAGCAACGACATGTACGTTTCAATTGATCTGGTAGAAGAAATCATTGAAAGACAGTTAAAGAAGTACAAAAACAAACTGGTAGGACAGAAACAGTCTGCTAATTATTTCAAAAAGGAGTATATTGAAAAAGAATATCCGGAAGAGGAAGAGATCAAGATCATCCGCAGTAAAAAATTTGATATTAAGCCCATGTATCCGGAAGATGCCTGCATCCAGATGGAACTGTTGGGACATAGCTTTTATGTATTCTGCAATGCAGAAACCGATCAGGTAAATGTTGTTTATAAGAGAAAGGGAAACACATACGGACTGATCGAACCGGAAATCTAAATCGTTTCCAATGAAAAATTACATAGAAATATAAAGAAAAAGTGGACAGGCACTTACACCGATAAGGTGTAGGTGCCTGTCTTTTCGTAGGCAGATGTTACTGACCGGGGTGCAAAATACATAGGGAGCAGGAAACCGGAATAAAATGCAGTGATGAGGATAGAAAGGAATACCGGAATGAAACATGGGGGGACAAAGGCAAGGTGTATGATCTTACGAAGGGCGATCCAGGTGGAGTTAGTTATGCTGGGAATCATGGCTGTGATCGGTATAAGCATAAACAACACAAGAATAGATAATATCAGAACTGAAATAGAAAAGAATACCGCCGCAGAAACCACAGCAGACACCGCCGCAGAAACGGCAGAGGACACGCAGACAGAGGAGAAAAAGGATTATATTAAATGGGTGGAATTTCATGTGACACAGGCAGCAATGGAGCGGGCGCTTCGGTATGATCTTGAGAGTTATCAGTCCGAGAATCATATAGACTGGATTGTGCTTCTGGCATATGCGGGGTGCCGGGGCGGCGGTGAATTCGGTAGAAAATCCATAGGCTACATCGATACGGCGGCGCAGGCATTGACAGACGGACAGAGTGTTGAGAAATTTACACAGGATCTTCAGTATTTTGATTATTATTACGAAGCATATTCGGCGGTACTCGGCGGCTTTGTCGGAGAATACCGCATACAGAATGAAAACGGAGAAGAACAGACCTGCTATGGGATAAAGGTGTTCTCACCGATCGCTGCAGGTTTTGACTACAGCGATTATGATGATTTTGGTTCGGCAAGGAGCTATGGTTACCGCAGGCCGCATCTGGGGCATGACATGCTGGGACTCATCGGAACTCCCATTGTGGCGATCGAGTCCGGCTATGTGGAAGCACTGGGCTGGAATCAGTACGGTGGCTGGAGAATCGGGATCCGCAGCTTTGATCATAAACGGTATTATTATTACGCGCATCTGCGGCAGAATTATCCCTATGCCGAAGGACTGGAAGAGGGCAGCGTGGTAACGGCAGGGGACGTGATCGGCTATATGGGGCATACCGGCTATAGTGCTACGGAGAACGTGAACAATATAGAAGCAGTGCACCTGCACTGGGGACTGGAGTTAATCTTCGATGAGTCCCAAAAGGATAGCAACAATGAAATATGGATCGACTGTTATGAACTGACAAAGTTCTTGAACAGTTATCGCAGCAGGGTAGAAAAAGTCGGTGACACAAGAGAATGGGCGCGTACGGTACAGATCGTGGATCCTGCGGTGGACGCATATCTGGAAGAACGGCTGACAGAAATTTTACACTAATTACACAGACTACCCATTGCAAAACAAAGCACGCTATGATAAAATATCTCCAGAAACAATGATAAAAAAATAACAATCATTGAAAAAGCCCGAAAAAAGGGAAAAAGAATGAAATCTAGGAGGATTTACAAATGGCAAAGAAAGTAGTTTTAGCAGGTGCATGCCGTACCGCGATCGGTAAAATGGGCGGCGCATTAAGCACAACCCCGGCACCGGTTCTCGGTTCCATCGTTATCAAAGAAGCATTAAAGAGAGCAGGTGTTCCTGCAGAAGCCGTTGATCACGTATATATGGGATGCGTTATCCAGGCTGGTCTTGGACAGAACGTAGCACGTCAGGCATCCTTAAAGGCAGGTCTTCCTGTTACTACACCGGCTGTAACCGTAAACGTTGTCTGCGGTTCCGGATTAAACTGCGTAAACATGGCAGCACAGATGATTATGGCAGGCGATGCCGATATCGTTGTTGCAGGTGGTATGGAGAACATGTCCATGGCTCCTTACGCAGCTATGAATGCCCGTTTCGGATACAGAATGAACAATGGCAAGCTGGTTGATACCATGGTAAATGATGCACTCTGGGATGCTTTCAATAATTATCATATGATGATCACTGCTGAGAACGTAGCAGAGCAGTGGGGAATTACACGTGAAGAACTGGATGAGTTCTCTGCAAAGAGCCAGCAGAAGTGTGAAGCAGCTATCGCAGCAGGCAAATTCAAAGATGAAATTGTTCCTGTTGAGATCAAAGTGAAAAAGAACACCGTAGTATTTGATACAGATGAAGGACCTCGTGCAGGTGTTACCGCAGAAAGTCTTGCAGCATTAAAGTGCTGTTCAGGAAAAGAGGGCGGACTTGTAACAGCAGGTAATGCTTCCGGTATCAATGACGGTGCTGCTGCAATCGTTGTAATGTCCGAAGAAAAGGCAAAAGAGCTTGGTGTAACTCCGATGGCTACTTTCGTAGCAGGAGCACTTGGCGGTGTAGATCCTTCCATCATGGGTGTAGGACCTGTTGCAGCAACCAAGAAGGTAATGGAAAAGACCGGTCTGACAGTAGCAGATATGGATCTGATCGAAGCAAACGAAGCATTTGCAGCACAGTCCATCGCAGTTGCCAAGGATCTTGGATTCGATGCTGAGAAGCTGAATGTAAACGGTGGTGCGATTGCACTCGGACACCCGGTAGGAGCTTCCGGATGCCGTATCCTTGTTACACTGCTTCATGAGATGCAGAGAAGAGACGCTAAGAAGGGTCTTGCAACACTTTGCATCGGTGGTGGTATGGGATGTGCCACAATCGTTGAAAGAGATTAAGCATAGTCAGAAAAGAGAAAATTTTAGGGGAATATCCGTTATTTGGGTATTCTCCTAAACGTGTGTATATGATAAAATAACTTTGATTCGGGCAGTATGTCCGCTCGGACAACCTTCCTGATCAATAATAAAAAAAGGAGTTTACCATGGGATTTGTTTTATATGAACAAAAAGACGCAGTAGGCGTAATCACAATCAACCGCCCGGAAGCGCTGAATGCATTAAATTCAGCAGTTCTGGATGAACTGAATGCAACACTCGATGCAGTTGATCTTGCGACTGTAAGATGTCTGATCGTAACCGGAGCAGGGGAGAAATCTTTTGTGGCCGGAGCTGACATCGGAGAAATGAGCTCATTGACGAAGGCAGAAGGCGAAGCTTTCGGTAAGAAGGGAAATGATATTTTCCGTAAGATCGAGACATTCCCGATCCCTGTAATCGCAGCAGTAAACGGATTCGCACTTGGTGGCGGATGCGAGATCTCCATGAGCTGTGATATCAGAATCTGTTCCGACAATGCAGTATTCGGACAGCCTGAAGTGGGTCTTGGAATTACACCGGGATTTGGCGGAACACAGAGACTTGCAAGACTGGTTTCCCCGGGCATGGCAAAACAGTTAATCTATACAGCAAGAAATATCAAAGCTGACGAAGCATACAGAATCGGTCTTGTAAATGCCGTATATCCGCAGGAAGAACTGATGGCACAGGCTGAGAAGATGGCAGCAGGAATCGCCAAGAATGCACCGATCGCAGTTCGTAACTGCAAGAAAGCAATCAACGACGGTCTGGATGCTGCTATGGATGATGCGATCGTGATCGAAGAGAAATTATTCGGTAACTGCTTTGAGACACATGATCAGGTAGAAGGCATGAGTGCTTTCCTTGAAAAGAGAAAAGAGAAAAACTTTACAAACAACTAATCAGTTATGATCCAAACGGCACAGCCGATAGGAAATAGAAGGAGGAACGAAAATGAAGGTAGGTATTATTGGTGCAGGAACAATGGGTTCCGGTATTGCACAGGCTTTCGCTCAGACTGAAGGCTATGAAGTATGTCTTTGCGATATCAATGAAGAGTTCGCAGCAAACGGCAAAAACAAAATTGCAAAGGGCTTTGCAAAAAGAGTAGAAAAAGGAAAAATGACACAGGAAGACGCTGACAAGATCTTAGCAAAGATCACAACCGGCGTTAAAGATATCTGTGGTGACTGCGATCTGATCGTAGAAGCTGCACTGGAAGTAATGGCTGTTAAGCAGCAGACTTTCAAGGAACTGATGGATATCTGCAAGAAGGATTGTATCTTCGCTACCAATACTTCTTCCCTTTCCATCACTGAGATCGGACAGGGCCTTGACAGACCGGTTATCGGTATGCACTTCTTCAACCCGGCTCCTGTTATGAAGCTGATCGAAGTAATCCGTGGAGAGAACACCACTGACGAGATCAACAACAAAGTAATCGAGATTTCCAAAGCAATCGGTAAGACTCCTGTTGAAGTAAACGAAGCAGCAGGCTTTGTAGTAAACAGAATTCTGGTTCCGATGATCAACGAAGGTATCTGCGTACTGGAAGCAGGTGTTGCATCTGTAGAAGATATCGATACCGCTATGAAGTTAGGAGCAAACCATCCGATGGGACCTCTTGAGTTAGGTGATTACATCGGTCTTGATATCGTTTTAGCTATCATGGAAGTTATCTATGCTGAAACAGGTGATTCCAAGTATCGTCCGGCTCCGCTTCTTCGTAAGATGGTTCGTGCTAAGAAGCTCGGAAGAAAGACCGGTATCGGTTTCTATGACTATTCAAAATAAGATTTGCGCTATTTCGCAAAGGTAAGCCATAACGGCTGACCGGCGGTAAAACATCTATAAACAAATTTTTTTGGAGGAATAAAATCATGGATTTTACTTTAAGCAAAGAACATGAAATGGCGAGACAGTTATTCAAAGATTTCGCTGAAAAAGAAGTAAAGCCGCTCGCTCAGGAAGTTGATGAGACAGAAACTTTCCCCAGAGCAAACGTTGAGAAAATGGCAAAGTACGGCTTTTTAGGAATCCCTGTACCGAAGCAGTACGGTGGACAGGGCTGTGATCCTTTAACATATGTAATGTGTGTTGAAGAGATGTCCAAGGTTTGCGGTACAACAGGTGTTATCGTATCCGCACATACATCCCTTTGCTGTGACCCGATTCAGACATTCGGTACAGAAGAGCAGAAGCAGAAATATCTGGTTCCCCTTGCAAAAGGTGAAAAGCTCGGCGCATTTGGCTTAACCGAGCCGGGAGCAGGTACAGATGCACAGGGACAGCAGACCAAGGCAGTTCTTGATGGTGATGAGTGGGTATTAAACGGATCCAAGTGCTTCATCACAAACGGTAAAGAAGCTGATGTATATGTTATCTTCGCAGTTACCGGAAAGATCGAGAAGCGTGGCAAATTCTTAAAAGAGATTTCTGCGTTCATCGTTGAAAAAGGAACTCCCGGATTTACATTCGGAACAAAAGAAAATAAGATGGGTATCCGTGGTTCATCCACATACGAGCTGATCTTCACAGATTGCCGTATTCCGAAGGAAAACCTGTTAGGACAGCAGGGCAAGGGCTTCAATATTGCAATGCATACACTGGATGGCGGACGTATCGGTATCGCTGCTCAGGCTCTTGGTATTGCAGAAGGTGCTCTTGAGACAACCATCAACTATGTAAAAGAAAGAAAGCAGTTCGGCAGAAGCATCGGTGCTTTCCAGAATACACAGTTCCAGCTTGCAGATATGGCTACCAAGGTAGAAGCTGCTAAGATGCTGGTTTACAAGGCTGCTATGAAGAAAGCAGAATATGCAAAGAACCCGAAGGTTTCCTATTCCGTAGAAGCTGCTATGGCTAAACTGTATGCAGCAGAAGTTGCCATGGAAGTAACAACAAAGGCTGTTCAGTTACATGGTGGTTACGGATACATCAGAGAGTACGATGTAGAGCGTATGATGCGTGATGCTAAGATTACAGAGATCTACGAAGGAACATCCGAAGTTCAGCGTATGGTTATCTCTGCAAACATCTTAAAATAGGAGGTAAATTATCGTGAAAATCATCGTTTGTATTAAACAGGTTCCGGATACCAAGGGCGGCGTAAAGTTCAATCCGGACGGAACACTTGACAGAGGTGCTATGCTTGCCATCATGAACCCGGACGACAAGGCAGGTCTGGAAGCTGCACTTCGTTTAAAAGATCAGTATGGTGCAGAAGTAACTGTTCTGACCATGGGACTTCCTAAGGCTGCAGATGTACTTCGTGAAGCAATCGCTATGGGCGCTGACAAGGGCATCCTTGTAACAGACAGAGTTCTTGGCGGAGCTGATACATGGGCAACATCCACTACGATTGCAGGTGCAATCAGAAACCTTGATTATGATCTGATCATTACAGGACGTCAGGCTATCGACGGTGACACCGCACAGGTTGGTCCCCAGATTGCAGAACATCTTCAGATTCCTGTTATTTCCTATGCACAGGATATCAAGGTAGAAGGTGACAAGGTAATCGTTCAGCGTCAGTATGATGACAGATACCATATCCTTGAGGCTCAGATGCCTTGTCTGGTAACTGCATTATCTGAATTAAATGAGCCGCGTTACATGACTCCGGGTGGAATTTTTGATGCATGTGCAGCAGAGATCACAACCTGGGGCAGAAAAGACTTAAAGGATGTAGATGATGCCAATATCGGTCTTGCAGGTTCACCGACCAAGATCGCAAAAGCTTCTGATAAAGTTCGTAAGGGTGCAGGAGAAAAGATCGTTCCTGATTCACCGGAAGATGCAGTAAGCTACATTGTTGGTAAATTACAGGAAAAACATGTAATCTAAGAAAAGGACCACGTAGAGCTTAGAAAGGAGCATGAAGGGTAAGATGAATTTAGAAGAATATAAGGGCGTATATGTATTCGCTCAGCAGGTAGATAATGAGATCAGTGGCATTGCATTCGAACTGCTTGGAAAAGCAAAACAGCTTGCCGGTGATTTAAATGAAAAAGTAACCGCTGTCCTGATCGGTTCCGGAATCAAAGGACTGGCAGATCAGCTCGCAGAGTATGGCGCAGACAAGGTTATCGTAGTAGATGATCCGGAATTAAAGGATTACAGAACAGAGCCGTATGCACATGCACTGGCATCCGTAATCAACAAATACAAACCGGAGATCATGCTGGTAGGTGCAACAGCAATCGGCCGTGACCTTGGTCCTACCGTATCAGCAAGAGTTGCAACAGGTCTGACAGCAGACTGTACACAGCTTGATATTGGAGACTTCCCGTTAGTAGCAATTCCGGGTAAAGAGGCAGAGCAGAAGCACAATCAGCTGCTGATGACCCGTCCTGCTTTCGGTGGTAACACAATCGCAACAATCGCTTGTCCGAATAACCGTCCTCAGATGGCTACTGTTCGTCCCGGCGTTATGCAGAAGATCGAGCCGATCAAGGGTGCTAAGGCAGACGTAGAAGAGTTCAATCCCGGATTTACCCCGGATAAGAGATATGTAACAATCAAAGAGGTTGTAAAAGCAGTTACAGATACTGTTGATATTATGGATGCAAAGATCCTGGTATCCGGTGGACGTGGTGTTGGAACTCCTGAGAACTTCAAGCTGTTAGAGGATCTGGCTGCAGTACTTGGAGGAACCGTATCCTGCTCCCGTGCAGTAGTTGATGCAGGCTGGAAGCCGAAGGATCTGCAGGTTGGTCAGACAGGTAAGACTGTTCGTCCTCATGTATACTTTGCAATCGGTATTTCCGGAGCAATTCAGCATGTAGCCGGTATGGAAGAGTCTGACATCATCATTGCAATCAACAAAGATGAAGATGCACCGATCTTTGATGTAGCTGACTATGGTATTGTAGGAGATCTGAACAAGATTGTTCCTCAGTTAACAGAGAGCATCAAGGCTGCAATCGCTAACAAATAAGACATGCTGCATAGCATGAAGCAATAACCGAAAAGGAGATATGAAGACTCAGGTTTTCATATCTCCTTTTTATATGGCAGGAAAATTCTGAAATTTTGTCACAAATTGCTTTGGCGGATCGTTCTATAGATAACCTGTTTCAAATGCAGAGATTTGAAACTGCAGAAAAGACAGGTGCATTCCGGAATGAGAATCTGAGACAAATGATGGGGATTGTGTATGACAACGAATGAGTTTACATGGATATACGACAGCTATGCGGATCATGTCTATCGTCTGGCACTGTTCATTGTGGGACAGAAAGAAGATGCCGAAGATATCGTTCAGCAGACATTTACCAAACTGTATCAGAACCCTCCGGTTTTCAATACGGAGAGGGAGACGAAGGCATGGCTGTTAAAAACAGCACAGCATTCTGCGTATGATCTTCTGAAAAGTGCGGCACATAAGAAAAAAGCATGGGGAACCGAACCGGAAATGTTGGATAACAGAAAACAGATCCTATACCCGGAGCCGGAATCCGTTCTGTCAGATGAAAGAGCAATTTTGGAAGGAATCGCACGCAAATATCAGGCTGTATTGTATCTCTATTATTATGAAGAATACAGTACATCAGAGATTGCTAAGCTGTTAGGGATCACGGAGACCACAGTGCGCACAAGACTCAGCAGGGGCAGGAAGCAGTTAAAAAAAGTGGTTGGAGGAAAAAGAATATGACAATTTCAGAGTATCGCAGCATATGTGACAATATAAAAATGAGCGGGGAAAAGAAAACGCGGATAAAAAACGGGATATTAGCCGGTGACAAACAGATACAGGAGCCGGAGGTTTTTGGTAAAAAGCATTACAGCATGAAAAAAGGCCTGGTATGGGCAGCGGCAGCTTGTCTGCTGGTTGGATCAATCACAACGGTTGCAACATCAAGGAATGCAAAAGAGCGTCCGCATATACAGAATAAGGTATATATGCTGGAAGGATCGGATGCAGTCATCATGTCCGACCACAAACCGACACAGGAAACGTACGATGCCGGTACAATGCTTAATATTTCCGGTGAAGAAACGGATATGGTAGACAATATTGTGCTGGACTATGATTCGCTGGAAAAGGCAGCAATCGAATTGAATCTTAGCCCGATTGTTCCGAATACTACGGATGCCGGGTGGGAAGAAACTTCTTTTCAGATTGAAAAAAGCAGTGAAGATACGACAAAGGAGTTAGGCTGGGAATCAGCAAGTTATTTTCTGGATATCACCTATGAAAATGTGGAAGACCGGAAACAGAACATGACGGTTTCAATTGGTGTTTTTCATCAGGAATATAGTCAGGGAAGCGCTATATCGGGATGGACGATATGGCCGGGATCCGGTGATATGCAAAATGTGCGAACTTATATTGGAACATCCGGGAGAGAATATATGCTGTATGATATGACGGATGGCAGCACGGGAGAAAATGCAATTGGTGTTACTTTTAAATATACGGACAGATACTGGATCAATGAAATAACAAGAGAAGTATCGGAGGATGATTATACCTGCAATATAGTTTGTCATGGTATGTCAGAAAAAGAAGTTTGCGATATGCTGGAGCAGCTTACCATTATGGATCTTGCATATGAATATTGATAAACGCTTTTAGTATTATTTGACGGATACCGGGCGGGCAGAGAAAAAAACTCTGCCTGCTTTTTTATTTTTTCTCTTTTTTAGATCTATTTCTGAAAAAAGCCTGTCTAACGGAATAAGAAGGGAGATAAGATACATCCCAAAATTCACAGCATAGGAAAGGAAGGTACAATACCATGAGAAAAAACAAAATGATCGCCATGATGATGGCAGTAACACTCGTATGCACAACATTTACAGGATGCGGAAAGAATGATCCGGTTACAGCAACAGAGATCGTAGATGAAAGCACATCCGGATCAGATCCGGAAAATGCAACATTGGAGGCATCAGCAACTGCAACTCCAGAAATAACCGCTCTCCCCAGAGTAACCATAACCCCAAAAGTAACCGCAACACCCAAAGCAACCATAACGCCGCAAGCAATCGCAAGTCCGGAGACGGCCACATCGGAAGCAACTGCAAATTCAGAGACGGCCACAGCATCGGAAGCAACCGCAAGTCCGGAGGCGGCCACAGCATCGGAAGCGACTGCAACATCGGAAGTGACTGCAACGGCGGAAGCATCAGCAGTACCGGAAACACCGGCGACGTCTGTGGAACAGCCTGCGACAGCCGCCTCAACACTTCCCGGTATAAACAGAAACAACAGATATCCGGATATTCCGGAATCAATCCTACCTGGCAGTGTAGCGGCAAATGCGTATTTTGTGGATGAACCGATCTACGGAAAGCCATGGCCGGATGTGACGGGGAAGATCTACGCCGATTATATGAGAACCCAGCTGATTAAAGTTGCGGAGTATGGTGTGGATGATTTTATGTTGATTGCTTATTGCGATGAGGATGAAGCAAATGGTATGTATGGCAATTCGATTGTAATCTATAATGGTCAATACGCTATTATTAATGAGGTCTTGTTTGCAATATGGGTCAATGGTATTGATCCTGAATTCAATTAGCACGCAGTATCCCAGAAATAGTGATACCAGGAAAGGGAAGGTGAAATAATATGAAAAACCTCAAAATGATTGCAATACTGATGACATTTGCGATTTTTAGTATGGGATTTACCGGATGCGGGAAAAGCGACATTGTAGCAGAAAATACAGAAACCATAGACACAGCAGAGAATATCGCCGGATCATCGGAAGAACAGATACCAGAGCCGGAAACGGAAGCAGCAGAAGATGTGGAAGCAGAGCCGGAAACGGAAGCAGCAGAAGATGTGGAAGCAGAGCCGGAAAGTGTCAACTATACGTTTACGGATAAAAATGAAACAATGTATGCACAGTATTCTGTAAAGGAGATACCGGAGGAAAACGTACAGGTAGCGGCAACCGCAGATACAGAACAGATCACAGCACCCGCTGAAAATGCACAGATCACAACGTCCACTGAAAATGCGCAGATCACAGTATCTGCCGAAACAGCCCGGGTTACAGCGCCCACGGAAATGCAGCCAGCCACTACAGGCAGCGATGGTCTGGTCTATTTTGACATCAACGATCCCACTACCTGGGAAGCGCCTCATGAGGGAATGATCTTTGATGCTGATGTTGGAGCATGGATGGATATTCAGGAAAACGGGATTGACAGAAGAGCAGCGGAAGAAGTGTGGTCCTATATGAATGCGGAAAGGGCAGAAGCCGGTCTTAATACCATTGCATGGGATGAAGAAATATACAACTTTGCATGTCAGAGAGCACAGGCGATCATTGCGGATTTTTCGCATAACGGATGTGGCAATTACAGTGAAAATATTGAAAAGGGCACGATGGGCGCGAAACCGAATGGCTACAATATTCATTCCGTATGGCATTACTCACAGGGGCATTACAATAACTATATGAATTCCAGACATACAAAGGGGGCATGTGCAGTATTTGTGTATGATGGTATGTATTATGCGGTAGAAGAATTTACCAATGATTCCGGTTATGGAACAGGTGGAAATACTACCCGCGTGATCAATGGTCAGACATATGATGTTTCAAGTGCGGAAGCTGCGGCTGTAGATAACGGTAATTACTGGATCGCAAGTAATGGTCTTGTGGTGTTTATCCTGGGTGAGGGATCATATTCCTGTCATTCAGGTGTTGACGAAGCACTTGCGGCAATTGATGAGTATGAGGCCTGTCACTGATAAAAAAGATTCTATAAGACTAAAATCTCCCCGAAAAAATTTTTCGTTTTTTCGGGGATTTTTAAATCTATTTTGAAAATCTTCCGGTCTAACCTGATAAGAAGGGAGGCAGGGGCAATGAAAAATATTATGAAATGGTTTGCACTTTTGCTGCACAAGGATATGCAGGACTTTGAAATGGATGGGGATACGAGTAAATCTATTTATAAAAAGATCATGAAGCAGACCGGAAAGAATAAGTAAAAGCGGTAACAGACAGCAGAGAACAGAAAAAAAATGATGCGCTGAAAAAATGCGCAGGAATGGAGAGAAAAATGAACAGAATATTAAAGGTACATGCAACAAGAACAGATTGTGCAGGAAACGGTTATTACCGTGCTTCGGACGGATATTACTATTATGGAAACACACAGAATGGTTATCTGGTAGAAACAGAAGAGACCAAAAGGCTGAAAGCAGAAAAAGCAGCACAGAACACTTCTTATCAGCAAACAGGAAGTATGGTTTCATCTGCCGGAAATCCCAGTGCAGGAAATCCGCTTTTGGATATGTTGGCAGTTAAGGCAGGAACAAAGTTTGGAGAGCTTCTCGGAGTGATTATTTTTACTGTCCTCCCTTTCTTGTTTAAATTATGTCTGGTATTTGGAATGCTGCCGGCGTTGGCACTGGATTATTTAAGAGACTTCATTATCTATGGCAACGGTTTTTTATATAAATTATTGAGTACTTGCGGTTTGCTGGCGATCATGGCACTGATCGTATATGGCGTTTACAGAAAGATGAAACAGCAGAAAAGTATTGCAAAGCCGGTATTTTTCGGAGAAGCCTTCTGCCTGACGGGAATCTGCTATCTTAATACAAGAGGGGATGGAACGGGAATTGCAGAATGTATCCTGTTATCAGTATTGGCTGCTTACGCAACAAAAGTATGCAGTGCCTGGTTGGAAAAAATAGTGTATAATATATGGAAAAAAGTGAGTGTAAAAAACAGATAAGCGGGAGGAGAGAAAAATGACATATACGGATGCAGTGGAAATGGCCCTAAAGGGAGATGCAGCAGGGTTTGAGTTTCTTTACAATTCCACGAAGAATCATAAATATTATCTGGCTTTAAAATATGTAAAGAATGAAGAGACCGCACAGGATGTTTTACAGGAGGCATACATACGGGCATGGAAAAATCTGGACAAGCTCAAAGAACCTGAAAGATTTGATTCCTGGCTGGCACAGATTGTAGTCAATACAGCAAAGAATGAGTTGGAAAAGCGCAATCATACGCCGCTTGATCTGCGTGTGGAAAGCAGTGAGGAAGAGGATGATATGGATGTGATTGACCGGGCTGTCAGTTCATGGGATAATGTGCCGGAACTGGAATATACAAGGGAAGAGACCAGACAGCTTGTGCATGAACTGATTGATTCGCTGTCGGATGAACAGCGTCTGGTAGTGATTGCTTTTGAACTGGAAGGTCTTACAACCAGGGAAATTGCAGAACAGCTTGGTTGTTCCGAAGCCACCGTGAAATCAAGACTTCGTTACGGCAGGAACAATATTAAACAGAAGGCGGAAGAACTGGAGAAGAAAGGTTACAAGCTGTACAGTATGGCTCCGCTGCCACTTCTTTTATATCTGCTTCGGAGAGATATGGATGCGGTTATGGCTGAACCGGCTGCAAAGCTTGCATTATCCAAATGTGGGGAGAAGATATTAAGAAATACCAATGTGCCTCTGCAGATTAACGAGGCAGCAGGGAATGTTGCTTCTGCTGCAAAAAAGATTTCGTTTCTGTCTACAAAAGCCGGAAAAATAGTAGCAGGTGCGGTATTGACAGTGGCAGTAGCAGGAGGAGCGGCTGCTGGTGTGATCCATTACAACCGGACAGCTTCGGCAGACACGACCGTTGAAGAGACGCAGAACAGGCTGGATATAAGGGAAGAACAGGGAATAAAGGAAGAACCGGAAGACCAGGAAATTCTGAAAGATCAGGAAGAACAAGAAAATGCAGACAGTGAGGATAGCGCAGGGAGTATTTTTGATGCGTTAGCGGGAGGCACGGAAACGGAAGAACCCACTGTACATGACGAAGTGGGCTGGAGTGATGCATATAACATGATCCTGCAGCATGTGCCTGACAATACGCTGACTTCAGTGAGTGAAGTGGGATTTTACGGGTTTGAAAAAGAAATCTATGATAACCTGACGCAGGAAGGAGAACCGTTTGAATATGCACTGGTTGATCTGGATAAGGACGGAATACCTGAATTATTGATCAGAGCCAATACTTCACAGACTACCTATAACGGAATGAGTTACTGGATCATAGTCACCTATCAGAAATCTATCATAGACGGCAATTATACCGAAATGCCTGTTATGTCACAGACAGAGAAGTATCCGGTAATAGAGGGCATTGCATCCGTTGGCGGATCCAGAGTGTATGTCAAAATGAATGAGACTATGGATGAGTTTTTCGTGACAGATACCAGTGCAGGTAATGGAAACAGCTATACATACAGAGTATGGATGGAGTATGACAGCGGCATTTACCGGTGGCGGAAGGAAGAAACCGGCTTTTATACATGGGAACAGGAGAATGAGTTAGCGGAAGCTTCAAGTGCATATCCGGTGGAGATTGAGTGGAAGTCCCTGGATACCCCTTTTGAGTGGCAATAAATAAGACGAACTTTCGGATTTGCCATGAAAAAGCGGCTTAACAAAAAATGGGTAAGTGACAATTGATTCGGTCACTTACCCATTTTTATAGGATGTTAATGTTTATGCGGAGTGCTTACTCTTCCAGATCGCCGTAACCAAGAACGTCCTGAGCGATTGCAACAGCGTCGCGGATACAATCGGGGCAGGAACGCAGCACGGTACCGGTTGTGACACCCTTTAATTCTTCACAGACTAAAGAGCCGTTCTGCTCTTTAAACTGTCTGGCAATTTCTCTGGATAATTTGTAAGTATCAGCCTTTGTAGCGGGAGATGCAAGATTTCCGTCACTATTTTTAAAACCTGCAGCCATAACTGCACCGGAAACTGCACCGCAGGTACATTGCATACCACCCATACCAAGTCCAAAGCCTTCTCCGGCCTTGAACAGGGTTTCTTCAGGAACACCAAGTTCCTTACAAAAGCTGCAGGCAACTGCCTGTGCACAGTTGAATTTTCTGTCATGCAGAGAGATCGCAAGATCCTGTCTTTTACTCATAATACACATTTCTCCTTTGTTTGTCTTGGAGAGCGGCAATTAATAATCGAGAGCCTTTTCCTCGCCGTTCATAACGCGCAGACCACCCTGGGCAAGAGCAAGAAGCTCATCCTCACCGGGATATACAGTGAAAGGAGCGATGAATTCTGTGTGCTCTTTTAACTGGGCTACAACGTATTTATCGTAAGCAATACCGCCTGTTACGATGATACGATCCACTTTACCGCCAAGAACTGCAGCCATGGAACCGATATTTTTGGACATCTGCAGACAGAATGCATCACGGATCAGCATGGCATTTTTATCACCGTTATCACACATCTTTTCTACATCACGCATATCATTGGTTCCGAGATATGCATTGAAACCGCCGTTTCCGACCAGCTTCTTATAGACTTCTTTTTCCGTATATTTTCCGCTGAAACACATTTTAACCAGTCCGCCCACAGGAACTGCACCTGCACGCTCCGGAGAGAAAGCACCGTCGCCATCCAGTGCATTAAAGACATCAATGACTCTGCCGTTTTTATGAGCACCTACGGAAACACCGCCACCCATATGAACAACAATCAGGTTCAGGGAATCATAGGGAACGCCCGCTTCTTTTGCATAACGCTTTGCAACTGCTTTCTGGTTCAGTGCATGGAAGATACTGATTCTGGGAATCTCAGGAACTCCGGAGATTCTTGCTTCAGGCATCAGCTCATCTACAACAACGGGATCAACGATATAGGAAGGAACACCGATGGAATCTGCAATTTCTCTTGCAAGAATTCCGCCGAGGTTACTTGCATGCTGTCCCTGCTTACCGATCTTCAGGTCCTCAAGAAGCTCATCGGTAACAGCGTAAGTACCGCCGGGAATCGGTTTTAACAGACCGCCACGTCCGACAACGACATTCAGGGATTTGATGTCAAAGTTCTTGTTTGCAAGAAAACTTACAATAATATCTTTTCTGAAGTCCTTCTGATCAATGATGGACGCATAACGTGCAATTTCTTCTGTAGAATGACGAAGTGTTTCTTCAAATAAAAGGTTCTCATCCTCAAATACACCGATCTTGGTGGAGGTGGAGCCCGGATTGATGATCAAACTCTTAACTGACATAGGGATTCTCCTTTTTCTGTATTGGGTTAAGCCTGTTTTTTCTTCATTTCTTCAGCTACGACTGCAGCAAGTGCAATGGAGTTGACTTTGGTTTCAAAGGTATCGGAACGGGAGGTTAAGATAACCGGTGCTTTTGTTCCGGTCAGGATACAGCCGTTCTTCACATTTACCAGATGAACGATTGCTTTGTATACAAGGTTTCCTGCGTGGATATCCGGGAACAGAAGAATATCTGCATCACCGACGATCTTACGATCCTGGGCACCCTTTTCAATGGCAGCTTCTTTGTCGATTGCAATATCAAGGGACAGAGGTCCGTCAATGATACAGCCGGTGATCTCACCATCGTTATTCATTCTGGTAAGCTCTGCGGCATCAACGGTAACCGGCATCTTGGGATTTACGACTTCTACAGCGGCAAGGGGTGCAACCTTGGGACATGCAACACCACATGCTTTTGCAACATCAACCGCATATTTGATGATGAAGGTTTTATCTTCCAGTGTGGGATACGGCATGAAAGCAACATCCGTAAAGAATAAGAGACGATCGATACCCGGGATTTCAAATACACATACATGGGAAAGCGGCTGTCCGGTACGCAGACCGACTTCTTTGTCAAGAACACTCTTTAAGAAGGTCTTGCTGTCCAGAAGTCCTTTCATATACATATCTGCCTTTCCTTCATGAACCAGCTTGACTGCGGTCAGGGAAGCGGCTACGATATCAGTTTCGTTGATGATCTCATATTCGCTCATATCCATGCCGAGAGAAGTACCGATCTCTTTGATCTTGGCTTCATCTCCGACCAGGATTGCATCAGCAATACCACGTTCCTTGGCAGCTTTAACAGCTTCCAGAACCGCCTTGTCCTGTGCAACTGCAACGGATAAGACTTTTTTGCTGCATGTAGAAACTTTTGACAGTAAATCGTCGAAATTCTTACTCATTTGTTTACACCTCTACTTTGATAATATTATGTTTTAGGCAATCTTTTGCGGAGACTGCACAAGTATCTTATGAACAGACGGAAACCGCCTGACATATTCGTTAAAATAATAACACTGAATGCTGTAAAGGTCAAGAATTCTCGGGTGTGGATACGTACTGATTACAGGTGCGTGTACGTGTTAATAGAATGTTCATAGAGTAAGAGTTGAATCAGAGGAGAAAATCTGATACAATACAAATTGGGTTTTTAGAAGAAATGTGAAAAAACCATGAAAGGACATATTTTTTTCTATGAAGATTGTACAGAAAATATTCGGAACACACAGTGAACGGGAGTTAAAGAGAATCATGCCGTTGGTGGATCAGATCGAGAAGCTTCGCCCGGAAATGATGAAACTGACTGACGAACAATTGCGTGAAAAGACAAATGAGTATAAAAGGAGAGTACAGCTGAACGGAGAGTCCCTTGACAGCCTGTTACCGGAAGCGTTTGCAACGGTAAGGGAGGCGGGACGCCGTGTCCTGAATATGGAGCATTATCCGGTACAGTTGATTGGTGGTATCATCCTGCATCAGGGACGTATCGCAGAGATGAAGACCGGTGAAGGTAAAACACTGGTATCCACACTGCCCGCATATCTGAATGCTCTGGAAGGAAAGGGCGTACATGTCGTTACCGTTAATGACTATCTGGCAAAGCGTGATGCGGAGTGGATGGGACAGGTGCATGAATTTCTCGGACTGACAGTCGGTGTCGTACTCAATGACATGAAGTCAGAGGAGCGCCGCGAAGCATATAATTGTGATATCACCTATGTTACCAATAACGAGCTCGGTTTCGATTATCTGCGTGACAATATGGTCATCTATAAGGAGCAGCTTGTACTGCGTGATCTTCATTATGCGATCATTGATGAGGTTGACTCCGTATTGATTGATGAAGCGAGAACACCGCTGATCATCTCCGGACAGAGCGGAAAGTCCACCAGTCTGTATGAAGCATGCGATATCCTTGCAAGACAGATGCAGCGTGGCGAGGATATGGAAGAACTGTCCAAGATGGATATCATCATGGGTGTGGTAAGAGAAGAGACCGGTGATTTTATTGTCAATGAGAAGGATAAAGTAGTCAATCTGACCGAACAGGGCGTTGCCAAGGTGGAGCGTTTCTTCCATATTGAGAACCTTGCGGATCCGGAGAACCTTGAGATCCAGCATAACATTATTCTGGCACTGCGTGCACATAATCTGATGCACAGGGATCAGGATTATGTTGTAAAGGATGACCAGGTACTGATTGTTGATGAATTTACTGGACGTATCATGCCGGGACGCCGTTATTCCGACGGTCTGCATCAGGCAATCGAAGCAAAAGAACATGTAAAAGTCAAGAGAGAGAGTAAGACGCTGGCAACCATTACGTTCCAGAACTTCTTCAATAAATTTGACAAGAAAGCCGGCATGACAGGTACTGCACTGACAGAAGAAAAGGAATTCCGTGATATCTATGGCATGGATGTTATTGAGATTCCGACCAATAAGCCGGTCATCCGTAAGGATCTGCAGGATGCGGTATATAAGACAAAGCGTGAGAAGCTGAATGCGATCTGCAATGCGGTGGAAGAGGCACATGCCAAAGGACAGCCCGTGCTGGTTGGTACGATCAATATCGATGCGTCCGAGACGATCAGTGCAATGCTGACAAAGCGTGGCATTCCGCATAAGGTATTGAATGCAAAATTCCATGAACTGGAGGCAGAGATCGTAGCCGATGCGGGTGTGCATGGTGCTGTAACAATTGCGACCAATATGGCAGGCCGTGGTACGGATATCAAGCTGGATGATGAAGCCAAGGCAGCAGGGGGACTTAAGATTGTCGGTACGGAACGCCATGAATCCAGGCGAATCGATAATCAGCTGCGTGGACGTTCCGGACGTCAGGGAGATCCCGGTGAATCCAAGTTCTACCTGTCTCTGGAGGATGATATTCTGCGTTTGTTCGGATCAGAACGTCTGATCAATATGTTTAATACACTCGGTATTCCTGAAGGACAGGAGATCGAGCATAAGATGCTCTCCAATGCGATCGAGAATGCACAGAAGAAGATCGAGAGCAATAACTATGGTATCCGTAAGAATCTGTTGGAATACGATCAGGTCAACAATGAGCAGCGTGAGATCATCTATGCGGAAAGACGCCGTGTACTGGATGGTGAGAGCATGCGCGATGTGATCTATAAGATGATCACGGACCTTGTTGAAAATGCGGTGGATATGGTCATCGGGGATGATGCAGATCCGGAAGAATGGAATCTGCAGGAATTGAATTCCGTACTGCTCACCAATGTGCCGATCGAACCGGTGATCCTTGGACGGATCGAAAAGCGCACGAAGAACGGACTGAAGCAGCAGTTAAAAGAGGAAGCTGTGAAGCTGTATGAAAGCAAGGAAGCAGAATTCCCCGAGCCTGAAGCGATTCGTGAGATCGAGCGTGTCATTCTGTTAAAGGTGATCGACAGAAAATGGATGGATCATATCGATGATATGGATCAGTTACGTCAGGGTGCCGGATTACAGGCATACGGACAGCGTGATCCGATCGTAGAATATAAGATGAATGCATATGAGATGTTCGATGCCATGACGGAGAACATCAAGGAAGAGACCGTGAGCCTGCTGTTCCGTGTGAAGATTGAGCAGAAGGTGGAAAGAGAGCAGGTTGCGAAGGTAACCGGAACCAACAAAGATGATTCCCTGCAAAAGGGACCGGTCAGAAGAGAGGGTGCTAAGATTTACCCGAATGATCCGTGTCCTTGCGGAAGCGGCAAAAAATATAAACAGTGCTGCGGACGGAAAGCATAATTGATAATAGAAAACGAACAGAGAGAGGGTGACGTTTTTGGTAGAATTAGATAATCTGCGCCTTGAGCTGCAGGGCTATGAAACTCCATTAGCGGAAGTGAGGGATTCACTTTGACCTCGCTAATAAGGCAAAGCGAATCGAAGAAATGGAACGGGAAATGGAAGAACCGGGATTCTGGGATAATCCGGAGCGTTCCAATCAGAAAATGAAAGAACTTAAAAACATGAAGGATACCGTGGCTTCCTATCAGCATCTGGAGAGCCAGAAGGAAGACATCCTGACATTGATCGAGATGGCAAATGAAGAAAACGATGAAAGCCTTGTCCCGGAGATCCAGTCAGAATATGCTTCTTTTAAGGATGATTTTGAGAGTTTGCGGATCAGTACTTTGTTGTCCGATGAGTATGATAAGGACAATGCGATCTTAAAGCTCAATGCGGGAGCCGGCGGTACGGAGAGCTGCGACTGGTGCAGCATGCTGTACCGGATGTATACACGCTGGGCAGAGAAAAAGGGCTTTACCATTGAAGTGCTTGACTATCTGGATGGCGATGAGGCCGGCATTAAATCTGTTACTTTTCAGGTAAATGGAGAAAATGCCTATGGTTATCTGAAATCGGAGAAGGGTGTGCACAGACTGGTGCGGATCTCTCCGTTTAATGCACAGGGTAAACGCCAGACATCCTTTGTATCATTGGATGTCATGCCCGATATTGAAGAGGATCTGGATGTGGAGGTCCGGGATGAGGACATCCGTATCGACACCTATCGAAGCAGCGGTGCCGGCGGACAGCATATCAATAAGACTTCATCGGCAATCCGTATTACGCATTTTCCGACCGGAATTGTGGTTACCTGCCAGAATGAGCGTTCCCAGTTCCAGAATAAGGATAAGGCGATGCAAATGTTGAAAGCAAAGCTGTACATGCTGAAAAAAGAAGAGAATGCGGAGAAGCTTTCGGATATCCGCGGAAATGTGACGGAGATCGGCTGGGGCAACCAGATCAGATCCTATGTCATGCAGCCGTATAAACTGGTCAAGGATCTGCGGACGGGAGAAGAGTCCGGAAATGTGGATGCAGTCATGGACGGAGCAATTGACCCGTTCATTAACGCCTATCTGAAATGGAAGAGTGTGGGCGGTAGTGTTGCAGTAACGGAAGATCTTGAATAAGAATAAAAAAACAGGGTGTAACCTCAGACAGATGAGGTTGCACCCTGTTTTTGTAATAACTACCGGTACTGCTTCGTGTGATAATCGATCAGATCCAGATAAAAACAGGTCAGTGTGGTACTGATATAGGGTAACAGCCACAGTAGCCCCAATCCCATCGTGAAGACACACAACAGTACAAGTGGAAGAAAGCTCACATGGATATAGAAAAGGCGTGCACGCTGTCCCTTCATGATACGGCGGCTCATGGAAAGAAGCTGTCTGACGGTATAATCGGGAAAATCCACTGCGAGGTAATAACACTGTGACAGGGATAAGATCTGGGTATAACCGAATACCACACCTGCGATCAGAGTCAGTGCCATGACCGGATACAGGAATGCGGATGGAAATACAAAGAGGTAGATCAGGCTGACTGCGAAAAATGGAAGCAGACTTAAGAACATGATACCGATCTGAACGAATGCAAGCAGAATGCCAACATCCTGATGATGTCCGGTAAAACCATAGAAGATATCCGAGGTTTGTGCTTCACGCCCGGTGCAGAAATTCATGTACAGCTTTGAGGTCCCCAGAGACAGGATCCCGGTCAACAGGGATACGATCAGGGAGACCGCATAGTACAGAATGATATTAACGGTTGTGTTGGCTGCCAGAAAATCGTCCGCCAGAAACAGGATAAAAACGGGGATCAGATTTGCGGTAAATAATGCAAGGATCATCTTGCCGTAATGACCGAGTAAATATTCTTTGGCATTTGCTTTCAGTTCGGAAGAAGTTTTTGTACGATTCATAATTGCTCCTGTCGGATCAGAAGGCAGCATCGATATTCATACCGGAATATTGAAGGCTGTCCGCTGATTTTTTGTCCTTTTGATAAGGATTCTCTTCATTATAATATTTGATCTGTGTGGAAGTCTCACCGCCGGAGACGTAGGTTCTGCCGCATTCGGGACAAATGGCTGTTTTTATGGATACGGAAGCCTGCAAAACCTTTCCGTTATTCTGGGCAGCTTTTTTGTAAGCATTGGAGACATGCTCCTGCTCATGTGCGCGGACTCTTGCACCGGATGCCTGTGGTGAAATATGGGATGCTGATTTAAAAGAAACCATTTCATCGGAGCCATCCTGATATTTCCGGTTTTTACAGGTCTCACATTCTGCGGGTGATGATTTTTTGCCCGGCTGTTTTACTGTGGATTCGCCGGGATTGCGGATTGCAGTATCCGTTTGGGTATTGCCTGATAATGCATCGATTCTCATAAGCTGTTCCTCCTGTATACGATCCAATCTGTTTCATGGAAGCATCCGCCATGAATATGGATGAAAGAGATTATCTGGCTTTGTTAAGCTCTCCATAGAGATCATCAATGCTGACACCGTAACGCTGTTCAAAGATTGTATTTGCCTGTTCATGGATCTCCGGAACTGTAGTATACATATATAACGCTGTTCCGATCAGAAGGATATTCAGACAGATACCGATGATCCCGGTTGAAATCCCAGTGCGGGCGGAACCGTTCATCTGTTTTTGTTTCCCCTTGGAGAGGATTGCAAATAAGATGGCAAGACCGCATGTAATAAAAGGAATATAGACTGTGCACATGATCGTTGTCACGATTGTTAAGATCCCCATGATCATGGCTGCAGTCGACATCGCATTTTTTGGCTGTTCTGCGGGAGTCTCAAATTGATATTGGGGAGTCCCGTTATTTTCATACATATCCATGCTTTTCATCCTCATACATTTCATTTATGATTACTTTTAGCATAGCACGCTTACGGCATTCGTACAAATGAAATTTTTCTTAATAGGTAGCGGAATCCTTGTTCTTTGTAAGCACCACTGGACAGGGTGGATGTATCTGTTATAATGATGCCAGAAAAAGAAGGGTACAAAACAGATGAAGAAAATCCATATTATTTTACTGGCAGCGGGAAACAGTGAGCGCTTTGGAGAGGCAAAACTGCTTGTCGATTATCGGGGAAAGCCGATGATCTCCTATGCACTGGAGCTTGCGGATGCGGTAAAACAGGAATTGTGCAAAGCAGGCAGTTCGGTGGAGATCACCGGGATCACCGTAGTGTCAAAATATGAACGGATCAAGAGCCTGTGCAGGGAATCGGATGGGATCCGGTATGTGGAGAACAGGCACAGTGACCGGGGAATCTCCTATTCCATCAGACTGGGCCTGGAGGATATTGGCGAACAAGGGGCGGATGCTGCGATGTTTATGGTATGCGACCAGCCGGAGCTGCATAAGCAGAGTGTGACTGCATTCCTGTGTGCTTATGCAGCACAGGAAAAGCCCATGGCGTGTATGTATGACGCAAGCACCGGAAAAACAGGAAATCCCTGTATTTTTGCCAGGGAATATTTTGATGAGTTAGAGACACTTTCAGGAGATGTGGGCGGAAAAAAAATCATGCGCCGGCATGAGGAGCAGGTGTATCTGCATCCTGTCACGGATGCGCATGAACTGGCGGATATCGATACAAGAGAGGATATCTCCGGAGAATGAGCCGGCAGGAACGATACCGGAGAGAATATCCCCGGACAGACCGTACGGAATCGAGGAACATATGACAACGAGGGAATTATACAAAAAAATAGAACAGTCCCTGCACAATGAGAAGCTGGTACTGGCAACAACGATTGCCGGAAAAAAACAGGGAGAAAAGAAACTGTATACGGCGAAGGATGCGCCCGATATCTTAGGCGGTACTGCGGAAACGGAGAATGGGGAACGCATCTTTTATGAGAAGCTGAAGGGCGCGGAGGAACTGGTGATCTGCGGTGCGGGTCATGTCTCACTTCCTGTAATCCGGATCGGAAAGGAACTGGGGTTTCATGTTACGGTTGTGGAGGATCGCCCGAAATATGCGGATACTGCCAGAAGAGCAGGAGCGGACTGCGTGATCTGCGATGATTTTTACCATGCGATAGATACCATGAAGGGAAGCTATGATACTTATTTTGTGATCGTGACGAGGGGACACCGCTATGATATGGACTGTCTGCGGGCGGCACTTGGCAGGAAGTATGCATATATCGGAATGATGGGCAGCAGAAGACGTGTCGCTATGGTCAGACAGGAGCTGGAGCAGGAGGGATATGCAAGGGAAGCACTGGAGCAGGTGCATGCACCGATCGGATTGCCCATTGATGCCCAGACACCGGAGGAGATCGCGGTATCGATCGCGGCAGAGCTGATAAAAGAACGCCACAGGATAAACGGAAGGGGCGGATTGGATGAAGAGATCCTCAGGCATCTGAGTCAGGATGACAGAAGCTGTGTGATGTCCATGATCATATCCAAAAGAGGATCGGCGCCCAGAGGGGAAGGTACCCGAATGCTTGTCTATGAGGACGGCAGTGTTGTGGGAACGATCGGCGGAGGTTGTATGGAGAGCCGCCTGATCTCGAAGAGCCTGAATATGCTGCGTTTTGGGACGCAACGATGTCATCTGGAACGGATCGACATGACGGAGGATGAAGCAGAGGAGGCCGGAATGGTCTGCGGCGGCAGTATAGAAGTATATATGGAGATCGTGTAAGACAGGAGTATGGAGAAAATGCTAAAGCAGGCTGCATATGGAAACGCAAAGGGAGGACTGCATATGGAAACAGAGGTTCAGATGACGAAACTGGCAGAATGTGCCGGTTGTGGGGCAAAGGTTGGTGCAGGGGTATTGACCAGACTGCTCAAGGATTTTCCGACCAGATATGATGAAAACCTGATCGTCGGTTATGATAAGAGCGATGACGCTTCTGTATACCGGATCAGTGATACACTTGCACTGGTGCAGACAACGGACTTTTTTCCGCCGATCGTGGATGATCCTTTTTTATACGGACAGATTGCTGCAGCCAATGCACTCAGTGATGTATATGCCATGGGAGGAGAACCGAAGCTGGCATTGAATGTGATGTGTATTACGGACACCATGCGTAAGGAGACTGTTCAGGATATCCTGAGAGGGGGATATACCAAGGCTTATGAGGCGGGTGCGATCATCACCGGCGGACATACCATATCCGGAGCGGAGCCGGTCTACGGACTGGCAGTTTCCGGTTTTGTACATCCGGACCGTGTATTGACCAATGCGGCGGCGCGGGAGGGGGATGTATTGATCCTGACCAAACCTCTCGGAGTCGGGATCCTGACAACTGCGGCAAAAGCGGACATGGTGGCAGAACCCGTACTGAAACGCATCTACGAACAGATGGCAACACTGAATAAGGAAGCAAGAGATTGCATGGTCAGGTACGAGGTGCATAGCTGCACGGATGTGACGGGTTTTGGTCTGTTGGGACACAGCTATGAGATGGCACAGGGGAGCGGCATGACGATCCATCTTGAGACACAGCGCATTCCCTACCACAGGGAGGCATATGAGGCAGCGCAGATGGGGCTGATCCCGGCAGGGGCATACAGAAACAGGGAATATGCTGAGAACGGTGTGACTATAAAGGGAGATATTCCGCTTGCCATACAGGATATCCTGTATGATCCCCAGACATCGGGCGGACTTCTGATCGCAGTAGCACAGAAGGATGCGGAGAAATTATTACAGGAACTGAAGGAAAGGATCCCGGTGGCAGAGATCATCGGCTATGTGACTGCAAGGGAGGAAAAGGAGCTGGTCCTTCAGTAAAAAACACGGAAATTTCTACAAAGGCAGAACCCATATTCCGAAAAGTATCATTATGATACCATTACTACCAGTTTGATAAACAGCCTTGAATAATCATGGAAAAAGGAATACGCTTTGTAAGACAGCAAAGGTGCAGTGTATAAAAATACTGCACCTTTTTTGTATGATAGGAGCGGAAAATGGCAGGATTTCATTCAGTCGGAACGGATAAGGTCAGATTAGAAGCATATGAAAAGGTTAGCGGAACATCGGTCTATGGCAATGATATCGACATGGACGGAATGCTGTATGCGTACGGTGTGCCATCCAAATATGCGTTTGCAGGGATCAAAGGAATCGATACGAAAGAGGCGCAAAAGGCAGAAGGTGTAGCCTGCGTTCTTACCCATGAGGATATTCCGGGTGAAAAGCTCATGGGAGATGTCGTGCTGGATGAGTATATTCTGGCAGTAGACAGAGTGACCAACAAAGGTGACGTGGTTGCGGTCGTCTATGCCGATACGATCGAGCATGCAAGAGAAGCCGGAAAACTGGTGAAGGTCGATTATGAGCCGTGGACTGCCAAAACGGAAGTTGTTCCGGCGATGGAATCCGATCAGATCATCAACCCGCATAATGACAAGGACAACATCAGTTGTTTTGCCCATATCAATAAAGGAAATATTGAAAAAGCACTGGACGAAGCGGAAGTAAAGGTGACGACACATTATGAGTCCACCTGGCAGGAACACGCTTATATTGAGCCGGAATCCGTAGTGGTCTATCCGGGAAGAAGAAACAAGGAGCTGATCGTAACAGGTTCCCTGCAGGCACTGTATAATCCGAGACTGTCGATCCACAGAAGTCTGAATGTACCCATGTCCGATATCACGGTCGTACAGGCGGTTGTGGGCGGATCCTTTGGTGGCAAGCTGGAAGGACCCGAAAAGCTGGCAGTGCGTGCTGCGATGGGCGTCCTTGCAACGGGCAGACCCGTAAAATATACCCTGACAAGGGAAGAATCCATCACGCAATCCTATAAACGCCATCCTTATATTTTTGATATCGAAATGGCTGCAACAAAGGACGGAATGCTGACAGGATTCTGGGAAAATACACTTGCAGATACCGGCGCATATGCGAATATGGCACCGGATGTTCTGTATAAGACGATCTCACTATCTGCAGGACCCTATGTGGTACCGAATGTGCATGCGGAAGGAAGAATGATCTATACCAACAATATATCCTCCGGTTCCTTCAGAGGGTTTGGCAATCCGCAGGGAATCTACGCAAGGGAATGTGCTATGGATGAACTTGCCGAGAAACTGGACATGTCCCCCTACCTGCTCAGAAAAAAGAATGTCATGCACAGGGGGGATGCCAGCGGATCCGGACAGATCATCGATTTTGAGGATATTGGCGCGGAAGAATGTCTGGATCAGGTGGCAAAAGAACTGGATTATGAGACAAAATATTGGAAATACAGAAAAGAAAATCCCGGAAAGACCAGACGGCGCGGCGTCGGACTGTCTTTAAGCTATCGTGGAAACAGTTATGGCTTCGATGCACCGGATATCGGGCGTGTATCCATTACTGTGGAGGAAGACGGAAGTGTCCTGTTTTCCTCAGGACTTACGGAGGTCGGTCAGGGACTTCATACCGTAATGGCACAGCTCACGGCAGAAGCACTTTGCATCAGCGACCGATATGTCACGGTGACCGAGAGTGATACGAGCCGTTCGCCCAATACCAGCAACTGCACGGCATCCAGGGGAACCTTTGTCGGCGGAAGAGCGATCATGGATGCAGCGGGCAAGATCCACAACTGCATTGCCGAAGCATTGGCGGAAAAGTACGGCATAGCAAAAGAAGCGGTTTCCTTTGCAACCGATGTGGTAAAGGCAGGAGATGTGACCATGTCATTTGCCGAGGCAGTCGGCATTACATACAGCACGGGAAGGACCCCGGCATTTGTCGGTAACTATAAGGTACCGATCAGCAAATTCGATATGGAGAAGGGCACCGGCGATTCCTTTTATGAATTTACCTACTCCTGCATTGGCGTGGAGGTGGAGGTGGATACCTGCACCGGACAGACCAGGGTGCTTGATATCGTGGCAGCACACGACATTGGGCGCTGCATCAATCCGCTGATGGCAAGAGGACAGATCTACGGTGGTGCGGTCATGGCACAGGGACTGGCACTCATGGAGGATATCAAGTCCGTTGGCGGCACCATGAAGCATATCAATTATGATGAGTACATGATCCCCGGCATGATGGATGTACCTGATCATGTGACTCCGATCATTATAGAAAACCCGAACGACAGAGGTCCGTATGGTGCAAGATCCCTGGGAGAACCGGCACTGGATCCGGGACTTGGCGCATACATCAACGCAGTAAACTGTGCGCTTGGTGAGCTTGGTAAGATCCACAGTGCACCGGCGGATCTGGAAAAAGTACTCTTTCAGAGTACACCGCACAGCAAATAGAGCGGGAGGAAACATCATGAAATATCGATCCTATGAAAAAGTGACATCCATGGATGCACTGAAAAAGAGAATACAGAACGATCCCGAACACATCCTTCCGGTTGCGGGTGGTACGGATCTGATGGTAAAGGCAAGGACCAGGGATTGGTATCAGGCAATGGACCTGGTTGACATAACAGGAATGGCGGAGTTAAAAACAATATCCGGGACGGGGGATAACCTGATCATCGGCGCACTGGTAACGGCAGATGAACTGCTGCGGTCCCCGGTTATCAGGGCATCCGCACCGATCTTAGCAAGTGCGTGTGAGGTGCTTGCGGGACCGCAGATCAGAAACCGTGCAACGATTGGCGGAAATCTTGCAAATGCCTGCCTTGCAGGGGATATGATCCCACCGCTGTGTGTGCTGCAGGCATCCGTGCATACGGTCTCGGCAGAGGGGGAACGGGAGATCCCTGTGGAGAACCTGTTACGCAGTTGTCCGGCATGCCTGAATCATGAGGAAATGTCCGTTGGAGGCTGCTTTTACGGGATACCGGCAGGAAAAAAGACCATACTTGCCCCCGGAGAGATCATCACATCGGTTACCGTACCGGTGTTATCGGAGAAATACCGCAGCTCCTTTCAAAAGATAGGAAGAAAACAGGTGGGCTGTATGTCCAAATTCACACTGGCTGCTGCCATGTGTGTGGAGGATGGGATCATTACCGATCTGAGAATGAGCATCGGAGCAGCCTTTTCCAATATCTCTCTTTTGACAGAGGCGTATGAGGAAGCGGTTGGAAAAAAGGGCAGTACGGAATTATTCGGAGCGATCGCAGGACAACTGGGAGATCGTATCGAGGCACAGCTTAAGAATCCGAATGAATCCGTCAGATATAAGGCAGAGGTCTGCAGGAGACTGACAGCCAGAACATTGATGGAATTGTATCAGGGGGAGTGCCTATGAACCGGGAGATTACATTTACATTGAATCATAAGGAAGTAACCGTATCCGTGGATCCGGCCATGCGGCTTTTAGACGTGGTCAGAGATCTGTTGAAACAGAAGGGGACCAAGGAAGGCTGCGGAATCGGCGAATGCGGGGCATGCACGATCATCATGGACGGAAAGTGCATCAATAGCTGTGTGACGATGACTGCACAGGCAGAAGGGACACAGCTTCTGACAATCGAGGGACTGTCGCAGGATGCCATAGCGGAAGTAATCAAGCGATGCTTCATAGAGGAAGGTGCGGTACAGTGCGGCTTCTGCACCCCAGGATTCATCCTGAGTGCATATGCGCTTCTGCAGGAGAATCCGAATCCGACAAGGGAAGAGATCAGAACGGCACTGTCCGGAAACCTGTGCAGATGTACCGGATATATTCAGATTATACAGGCAGTGGAACGGGCTGCACGTGAAATAGGGTAAAAAGGAGCTGGGACCATGGAATTAATAGAAAATCAGAATCAGAACAGAACAGGTAAGAGATCGGAACTGCTGACTGTTCAAAAGGCAGAACAGATCTGCCGCTTTCACAAAAGCTTTCCGATGTATCAGGAAACACCGCTTGCACATCTTAGTAACTATGCTGCGCAGATGGGACTTCAGGATGTGTATGTAAAAGATGAATCCTACCGCTTTGGCTTAAATGCGTTCAAGGTGTTAGGGGGAAGCTACGCGATCGGAAGGTACATTGCGGACAGACTGGGTATCAGGGAGGATGCATTATCCTATGAATATCTGACCCGTGAGGAAACAAAACAGAAACTGGGAGAGATTACATTCATCTCCGCAACGGACGGAAACCATGGCAGAGGTGTGGCATGGACAGCAAACAGACTGGGACAGAAATCCGTGATCTTAATGCCAAAGGGAAGTTCGAAAGAACGGCTTTCTGCAATTATGGCAGAGGGCTCGGACGCAAGAATTACGGAATTTAACTATGATGATGCAGTCAGACTGGCATACAGTATGGCACAGGCAAACGGCTGGGTCATGGTGCAGGATACGGCATGGGAAGGTTATGAGGATATTCCCACATGGATCATGCAGGGCTATATGACAATGGCATATGAAGCATACAGACAACTGGACGGAGTAAAACCGACCCATATTTTTATTCAGGCAGGCGTGGGATCACTTGCCGGTGCGGTGATCGGATTTTTTGCAACACTGTACGGAAAAGACAGACCGGTTATGACGGTCGTTGAGCCGGATCAGGCAGCATGTGTCTATGCGACCATGAAAGCAAATGACGGAAAACGACATTTTGTAACCGGCGATATGAATACTATCATGGCGGGACTTGCATGCGGGGAACCAAATACGGTCAGCCTGGAGATCTTAAGGGAATGTGCGGATTATTTCATCTCATGCCCGGATTATATGGCAGCGCAGGGCATGAGAATACTCGGTAACCCGCTTTCTTCGGATGATCGTGTGATCTCCGGTGAGAGCGGGGCATCCTCCTTTGGCGCCGTTTCTGAGATACTCCGTAACCCGGAGTACGAAGAAATGAGAAAGAAGCTGAAGTTAGATGAACATTCCGTTGTACTCTTTTTCAGTACGGAGGGAGATACGGACAGGGACAATTACCGCAAGATCGTATGGGATGGTGACTATCACAAATAAAGCTGCACAGGACCGTGGAAAATAACCGGGCAGAAAGGAAGGGATTATAGATGAAAAACATGGAATGGCAGGACGAGGTAATAGAGTTATGTAAACAGATCGTAGCAAGGAGAAGTTATTCCGGAGAGGAAAACGGGGTTGTAGAGGTTCTGAAAACATATATGACCGGGCATGGATTTGACGATGTGGTCGTGGATGACTATGGAAATATCATCGGTGTGATCAGGGGAAAACGTCCCGGCAAGAAGCTTCTGTTTGACGGACATATCGATACGGTTCCGGTAGGAAATGAGAGTGAATGGACTCATAAACCGTTTGCACCGGAGATTGCAGACGGCAGGCTGTACGGCAGAGGAACAACCGATATGAAGGGGGCAGTAGCAGCCTACACCGTGGCGGCCTGTCATTTCGCCAGGGACTGTGACAGGGATTTTGCAGGAGAACTCTATGTGGATGGCGTGGTTCACGAGGAATGCTTCGAGGGCGTGGCAGCCAGAAGCATCAGTGCATATGTGAAGCCTGACTATGTTGTGATCGGAGAAGCCTCCAATCTGAATATTAAAGTGGGACAGCGTGGTCGTGCCGAGATCGTTGTGGAAACATTCGGAAAACCGGCGCACAGTGCTAACCCGGAAAAGGGGATCAATGCAGTATATCAGATGTGCAAGGTCATAGAGGAGATCCGGAAACTGGTTCCGACCGAACATCCGGTGCTCGGAAAGGGAATTTTAGAACTGACGGATGTAAAGTCCAGCCCGTATCCTGGAGCATCCGTTGTGCCTGAGTATTGCAGGGCTACCTATGACAGAAGACTTCTTGTCGGCGAGACGAAAGAAAGCGTATTACAGCCGATTCAGGAACTGCTTGACCGGATGATGGCGCAGGATGACCGGTTGAAGGCAAAGGTTTCTTACGCATACGGAACTGAAAAATGCTATACGGGAAACACCATTGAGGGAGAGCGTTTCTTCCCCGGCTGGCTGTTTGACGAAAAAGAGGATTATATTCAGGATGTCTTAAAAGAGCTTGAGGCGGACGGCTATACACCGAAGATCACCAGATACAATTTCTGCACAAACGGAAGCCATTATGCAGGCGAAGCAGGAATCAAAACATTCGGCATGGGTCCGTCCGATGAGAGTCTGGCACATGTTGTGGACGAGTACTGTGAGGTCGCGGAGCTTGTCAATGTTGCGGGATGCTACTATGACATTATGAAAGCACTCTTAAAATGATCCGCGGGAGGTGGCACTATGAAAATCTATAGGAATCTGCGTATTTTTACCATGGATGAAAACGGAACATGGTATTCTGACGGGTATATCAAGGTCAACCGGGAGAAGATCGAAGCAGTCGGTGACTGCAAGGAACTGACGGACAGAGAGCTTGCCGAGTGCGAGGTGATCGACGGGAAGGGAAGGATCTGTATTCCCGGCATGACGACCACACATGCCCATTTTTACGGACAATTTGCAAGAGGAATGGCATTGTCCGAGCCAATCTGCAACTGGCAGCAGGTATTGACAAGAATGTGGTGGAAGTTTGATAAAAAGCTGACGGATGAAATGACCTATTACAGTGCCATGATGGGACTGATCGAAGGATTAAAATACGGAACGACTACTTATTTTGATCATCAGGCAAGCGCCAATGCAACGGAGGGATCCCTTGATCTGATCGAAAGTGCGGTACGTCAGGCGGGCGCGAGGGCATGCTTAGCGTATGAGGTCTCAGACAGGGACGGACTTGTGCACAGAAAGAGCGGAATCGAAGAAAATGTGCGCTTTATTAAGAAAGTCAACCAGAATGAGGGAACACAGATCAAGGCACTGTTCGGACTGCATGCCGGTTACACACTGGACAGGGAGACGCTTGAGATCTGTGCTGATTATGGAAAACAACTGGATGTCGGGTTCCACATTCATGTGGCAGAGTCCATGGCGGATGTATCGGAGAGCTACCGCTTATATGACAAGCATGTTGTGGAGCGCCTTGCGGATGCCGGGATTCTGGGAAATAAGACCATTGCGGCACACGGCGTTAATGTCGGACCGGAGCAGTGGGAGATCTTTCGGGCAACGGGAACGACCGTAGCCCACAATGTGCAGTCCAACACCAACAATGCTGTTGGGATCTGTCCGGTGGTCAGAATGATGAATGACGGTGTTGCCGTGGCACTCGGCGGGGACGGATATACCTATGATTTGTTTACAGAACTTGGATTTGCTGTTATTATGCAAAGGACAAGAGAAAATGATCCAAGGGTATTTAGCAGCGGACAGATCAGACAGTTTGCTTTTGAGAATCCGGGAAAACTGGCAGAGAGAATCTTCGGTGTCAGAACCGGTGTATTACAGGCAGGCGCTGCTGCGGACTTTGTGATCTTAAATTATGTGGAACCAACACCGATCAATGATAAGAATCTGTTTTCCCATATGACCTCCGCATTCAGCGGACATGTGGCGGATGTCGTAGTGGCAGGAAAAGAAGTGGTCAGGGACGGTGTGTGCACACAGGTGGATGAAGAGCGGATCCTGGCACAGTGCCGCGAGCAGGCGGCAAAATTATGGGATTCCCTGAATTAACAAAAGGCGACTCTTTGTCACTTGTGGAAGATAACACAGGAGCATGTGATCTACAGGAGATAAGATATGAAGAGTAGTTTGTATGAGATTCAGGATGTGGCGATCCAGATCGCGGATGCAATGGCGGTCATGCTTCAGGTGGATGTGGAGATCATTGACTGCGATCATATGAGGGTTGCGGGAACAGGACATTTCAGGGACAGTGTCAATAAGAGCAATATCCATGAAGGACATGCCTACAGGGACGTCCTTCAGACGGGAGAAAAACTCTTTGTGAAGGATCCTGCCAGGAGCAGATTATGTGAGGGCTGTCCGGAACGGGAGCACTGTGAGGTGCGACTGGAAGTCGGAGGTCCCATTATCGTTGACGATAAGATCGAAGGTGTGATCGGACTCACCTGTTGGAAAAAGGAAAGAGAAGCATTCTTTTTGGAGCATTTTGAGGATTCCGTTTATTTCCTGGAACAGATGTGTGCACTGGTAGCGGGCAAGATCAAGGAACGCCGCACCATGCAGAAGAATCTGTCCGCCGGGAAAATGCTCCGCACGGTCATGCGGCTGGTGGACAAGGGCGTTATCATGCTGGACCGGGAAGGAAAGCTGTCCGAGTATAACCGGATCGCGGAAAAGGAGCTGAAGCTGTCCTCGGAAATGACCGGACAGTTTGTCAACATCCTGCTGACCGGGGATACCATGACCGAGAAGCAGGAATATAAAGTGATCGTCGGATCAGACGTTCATACCGTGATTGGTCATGAAGAAAAATTCGATGACCAGAATGAACAGTACGGAAGTATTCTGATCTTTGACAGTATCAGGGAATACCGAAATCGTGTCTATAACATGGTACATTATGTATCGCCCCATGATATTAATGCCATTATCGGGCACTCCGTATATGTGGAGAGATTGAAAAAAGAGATCCTGCAGACGGGCGCCAATAACAGCCCCGTTCTGATCGAGGGCGAAGAGGGTGTTGGCAAGAAGGTTGTGGGAACCGCAATCTGGAAAGCCAGCCAGCGTGCGGAAAAACCTTTTGTGTATTTTAACTGCGCGGGTGTTGCGGAAGAAATGTACGAGGAGCGTCTGTTCGGCTGCAGTGACAGGAGCATTGACGGAGAGGAACGGATACGCCGGGGCACGATCGGTGTGATAGAGATGGCGAATGAAGGGATCCTGTATCTGGATGAGATCGATGAATTGCCGGTATACTATCAGACCAAACTGGAACAGGTACTGGAGGAGCGCGTGATCCAGAGAAAGGGCTCCTACCAGAAGATCCCGGTGAATGTCAGGATCATAGCGGCAACGAAGAAGAATCTGTTAAAGCTGATCGAGAAAAATAAATTCCGGAAGCCCTTTTACTATATGATCTGCATCAGCAAGATCAGTGTAACGCCGCTGCGGAAACGAAAAGAGGATATCCCGGAGATCGTTCATTTTTATATCGAACAATATAGCAAGAAATACAATGCCTATGTCAAGGAAATCACACCGGATACCATGGAGTTTTTGCAGAAATGCAACTGGTACGGCAACGTCACAGAGCTGGAGAAAACCGTTGAGTACATGGTAAACGCACTCACAGAAAACGGAATTGTGGATCTGAACACCGTTCCGCTGGAACTCAAAGAGCAGGAAGAGGACGCGGAAGAAAACAACGAGGATCATATTATGACGCTGGAACAGGTCGAACAGCGGGAGATCCGCAAGGCAATGGCAAAATTCGGAGACAGCAAGAAAGGAAAAGAACAGGCTGCGGAAGCCCTGGGAATCGGCATCGCGACCCTGTACCGGAAGCTGGAAAGAATGTCATAATATCATTTTGATACTTTTAATATCTTTATGATATCACTACTTGAAAAAAGAAAAAGAATGAGATTTAATATACTTGTTCAAAGCAAAGGCGCTGACAGATAGTCAGTGCCTTTTTTGTTTGACAGAAAATTGTAAGTGATTTTTGTATGTTGGCTGATACGAAGGAGAGAGGACTATGGCAGAGCAGACACCGTTGTTGGAACTGAAGGGAATTACAAAAAGGTTCGGGAACTTTGTTGCCAATGATCATATAGACTTAACGATCCATGCCGGTGAGGTACATGCACTTTTGGGAGAGAACGGTGCCGGAAAGAGTACCCTCATGAATATCATCTATGGTCTGTATCATCCGGACGAGGGCGAGATCTATGTAAAGGGCAATAAGGTCAATATCAGATCATCCAAGGATGCACTGAGGCTCGGAATCGGTATGGTACATCAGCATTACATGCTGGTTGACGTGTTCACCTCCGCAGAGAACGCATTTCTGATGGGACATGAAAAGGCATTCAGCAGAGTGAAGCAAAAAGAAATCGAGAAGAAGCTGGAGGAGATCGGGAATCAGTTTGGATTACAGGTTGATACCCATTGTACGGTGGATAAGCTGACCGTTGGCATGCAGCAGAGACTGGAGATCCTGAAACTGTTATATACAGGGGCTGAGCTGTTGATCTTAGACGAGCCGACAGCAGTCCTTGCACCGCAGGAATGCGACATGCTGTTTGAAACGATCAATGCATTGATCGCCCACGGAAAGAGCGTGGTATTCATCAGCCATAAGCTGGATGAAGTGTTACGGATCAGTCAGAGAATTACGGTGTTAAGTCACGGAGCTGTGGTTGGACATATGATGACGGCGGATGCCGATAAGCAGAAGATCATCAACATGATGGTAGGAGAAGAAGTGACCGCTCCGTCGGCGGCAGTCAGGGCAACGATCGAGGAGGATGGCAGCGCACCGCTCATTGATCTTCAGAATGTAACGGCACTGGATGACAGAGGTGTTCAGACGCTTGGCACGATCGATCTTCAGATCCACAGAGGCGAGATTGTCGGAATTGCCGGTGTGGAAGGAAACGGTCAGGCGGAGCTTGCGGAAGTGGCAGCGGGACTTCGGAAAATCGAGCAGGGTGAGATATTCATAAACGGAGAGAAAGTATCCGCAAATCATACCAATCAGTTTATAGACAGAAACATTGCCTATGTACCGGCGGACAGAAATGAAGTGGGAACGGTCAAATCCTTCCCATTATATGATAACTGGCTGCTTCGAAGAAAAAAATACCCGAAGAAATTCGGTTTGCTGCGATACGGACAGATCAAACAGGATACCGCGGAAGGCATGGGAAATTTTGATGTCCGTGCCAGAGGGATCAAGGATGTTACCGGTAATCTGTCAGGTGGAAATCTTCAGAAATTCATCCTGGCAAGAGAGCTTTCCAAGGAGCCGGATGCATTGGTATGCTCCTACCCGACACGGGGTGTCGATGTCATGGCATCCTGGTTTATCAGATCCAATATTTTACAGGCGCGTGATAAAGGAATGGGTGTTTTACTGATCTCCGGAGATCTGGAAGAATTGTTCTACCTTGCAGACAGACTGGTCGTCATGTATAAGGGACAGATCATCGGAGAAGTCAGACCGGATGAAACAACGGTTCAGGAGATCGGCAGTCTGATGCTTGGCATTAAGAAAGAAAAAGAAGTCTCGAAGTCATAACGGACAGGATGGGAGAGATACGGATATGAAGAGAGAAAATACAAAAAACGGATCGGAATTTTGGCAAAAAGGATTGATCATTCTGTTGAGCGTACTGGGAGCACTTCTGGTGGGAGCCGTATTCTTATTGATACAGAAAAAAAGCCCGGTTGAAGTATATCAGCAGCTACTGTTCTCCCCGGTGAAAACGGTGGGAAATCTCGGACAGGTCATCAAGGATGCAACGCCGCTTATCATCATCGGCGTGGGTGTATCCATTGCAACCAAATGCGGACTGAGTAACTTAGGTGGTGACAGCCAGTTTTATATGGGAGCACTTGGATATGTGTTAGTCAGTATCACGATCGGTGATAAGCTCGGCGGCTTCTCCCTGATCGTGGGGATTCTGGTGGCAATGGTATTCGGGGCGCTCACCGCGGCGATCGCCGGTATTTTCAGAGCCTGCTTCAAGGTCAGTGAGATCATTACCACGCTGATGCTCAATTATATTGTTCAGTATTTTATCAGTTATCTGGTAAACGGACCGTTAAAATCCGAAGGCAGTACGATCGCACAGACGGCAGAGGTTCCGGCGTGTATGAAAATCCCGAGAATGTTTCAGGGAACCACGGCAAGCTGGGCGATCCTGATCGCGATTGTATGTGCTGTATTCTACTGGGTACTGATATCCAAGACGAAATTCGGCTATAACATTAAAACGGTCGGCGGCGGAATCAGGGCTGCCAGATACAGTGGAATCAACCCGATGAAATATTACATGATGGTTATGGCACTCAGCGGTGTATTCGGAGGACTTGCCGGAGCGATTGAGGTCAGCAGCCAGAAATACAGATTATTGGAAGGACTCTCCAATGATTTTGGCTTCAATGCAGTACTCGTATCACTGCTTGGCATGCTGCATCCGGTCGGTGTTGTGATCGCAGCAATATTCTTTGCATGGCTGTCAACAGGAGCGAATGTCATGCAGATCACCTGTGGTGTTCCGGTTACCTTTATCGCGATCATCAAAGGTATCCTGATCTTATTTATCCTGTTTGGCATGAGCATTAAACTCGGTAAATTCAGATTACCGGTGAAACATAAAAAAGAAGCGGCGCTTGCGGGTGCTGGAAAGGAGATGAAATAAATGAACTGGTCATTATTTATCGTTTCTGTTCTTTCAGCAGCCGTACGAATGGGAATCCCCATCGCCTTTGCAGGTATCGGCGTTGTAATCTCTGAGAAAGCCGGAGTTCTGAATATCGGATGCGAGGCAGAGATGCTGATGGGCGCATTTATAACCTTTGTGGTTTCCTATACGACAGGCTCCACAGTGGTTGGTGTGCTGGCAGGCGGCATTGCGGGAATGCTGGTGGCACAGCTGATCGCGTATCTGTCGATCTCCAGAAAGCAGGATCAATCGGTGGTCGGTATCGTATTGAACATCTTTATGGTGGGCTTTACGAGCTTCTTATACAGGGCATTGTACGGAAATCAGAGCTCCCTGAGCATTGATACGATCGACAGTATTGCAATTCCATTGTTATCCAAGATCCCGTTTATCGGCTCCGTATTTTTTGATCAGACGATCCTGTATTACATTCTGATCCTGGTTGCGATTGCTTCCTGGTACATCATGAATAAAATGAAGGTCGGATTGCAGTTAAGGGCAGTCGGAGAGAATCCCAAGGCAGCACAGGCTTGCGGTATCAATGTGGTACGTTTTCGTTATGTGGCACTTTCCATTGCCGGATTCTTATCCGGTATCGCCGGTTCCTATCTGATCGTAGCGATTATGGGTAAATTTACAGAGAATATCAGTGCAGGACGTGGATTTATCGGTATGGCGGTATCGGCACTGTGCCATTGGAATCCGCTGTTAGCACTGGTTGCATCGTTCATCTTCGGTGCGGCACAGGGTTTGCAGATGAGACTGCAGGCATATGGAATCGGGATTCCGTATCAGATCCTGTTAATGCTTCCATATGCACTTACGCTGGTGAGCCTGGTTGCATTCGGGCGTGGCGCAAAGGCACCCAAGGATCTTGGTCATGTATATGAAAAAGAAGCAAGATAAAAGATGTTGTCAGAAAGGAGTGAACAGCATGGCAGTATACAGATATGAAAAATGTACCGCAGAAGAAATTCAGAACTTTGGAAAGGGAAAAACAATCGCGATTTTAAATATCGGCGCTGTGGAACAGCATGGTCCCCATCTGCCGGTAGGAACGGATTGCTATTGCGGAACCGAATATATTGAGGAGGCTTTAAAGCTGGTCAAGGCGGATGTCAATTATCTGTTGTTACCGATGATGCCGTATTCCTGCAGTATCGAGCACAGCCATTTTCCGGGTACCATCGCCATGAAACCGGCATTTGTGATTGAGTTTATTGATGAGATCGGCAGAAATCTGATGCGTGCGGGAATAGAAAATCTGATCATTACCTCAGGACATGGCGGAAACGAACATGTAATGGAGATCTCGGCAAGAGAACTCCGGGTCGAAGGAATGCATACCTACTGTGTACATAACTTTTTATCGGAACAGAAGCTGGGAGCACCGGAGGAAGAAGTACATGCAGGAGCAGTCGAGACGTCCGTGCTGATGGCACTTGGAGATGATTATGTCAGAACAGACAAAATCAGAAAAGAATGTACGCAGTCCAGGGAAAAATGGTTTGGCATGTTGAATTATAAAGCCTGCATCTCCGAAGCGTGGCTTGCGGACGATGTAGGAATCGATGGGGTGTGCGGTGCACCGGAATATGCGACGAAGGAAGCCGGTAAGGAACACATCAGGCAGATGGCAGAGGCATTTGCAGAAGCATTTGATGCAGTTGCCGAAAAACTTTATTCAGGGAAGTAATAATTTTATATAAATAAAGGAGGAGCAATATTATGAAGAAAAAAGTATTCAGTAAGTTAGCAGCAGTGATCCTGTCAGCCGCAATGGTATTCAGTATGATCGGCTGCGGAAGCAAGGAAGAAGGAAGCAGTTCCACAACGACACCTGCCACAGAAACAGGGTCCGATCAGACAGAGGACACAGGTGACGGGGCAGAAGCAACAGAAACTACGGACGGTGAGAAGCTGAAGATCGCAATGGTATTACCGGGTGTCATCACGGACCAGTCCTGGAATACACTGGCATATAACGCTTTGATGGATTACCAGGCAGCAGGCTATGAGGTTGCTTATACCGAATCCGTTGCCGTATCCGATGTAGAGACGACACTCAGAACCTATGCAGATCAGGGCTACGATCTGATCTTTGCACATGGTGGTCAGTTCGCTGATGCAGCCTGTGTTGTAGGCGCCGATTATCCGGATACCTACTTCTTTGTAACCAACAAATGTCCGGATGAAAAAACACCGACCCCGAATGTTGGTTTCTTCTACGGAAAAGAATATGAAGGCGCATATTTAAGCGGTATTGCAGCAGCCATGATGTCCAAGACCGGCGTGATCGGTTTTGTAGGCGGTATTGAACAGCCCAGCCAGATCGCAGATAAATATGCTTATATCGCAGGTGCACAGTCCGTAAATCCGGATATTACCGTTATCCCCATTATGGCAGGTACCTTTGATGATTCCGCACTTGGCAAGGAATCCGCACAGGCGCTGTTAGAGCAGGGTGCAGATGTCATCATGCATACCTGTGATACAACGGGACTTGGTGTGATTGAGGCTTGTAAGGATGCAGGTGCTTATGTGATCGGTTATGGTTCCGATCAGGCAGAACTTGCTCCGGATCTGATTATTACCTGCTGTGTAACAGATACCGCACAGGTTATTACCCTTCAGGCATCCAAGATTGAGGATGGCAGCTTCGGCAGCGACGGTGTGAACTGGGAGCCGGGTATCGCAGAGGGCGTTGTATATGTAACAGACTTCTCCGATTTTGTTCCTCAGGAAGTTGTTGACGCAGTTAATGCAGCAAAAGAGCAGATCATCTCCGGAGAGCTTGTTGTAGAGAAAGTCGAAGAGAATCGCTAATCATTATAAAAAGACGTGTGCCGGAGTGACAGCTCCGGCATGCGTCATACTCAAAAAACGGTGGAAAAAAGTATGGCAGATATTCGTGTATCCTTTTGCGGAAAAACATTTCAGAATCCTTTTGTGATCGCGGCTTCTCCGTCCTCGGATTCGTTGGAAAAGGTGGAGAGAGCCTTCAGAGCCGGATGGGGCGGTGCTGTCCTTAAGACGATCGAACCGGAAGGCAAACAGCGTAAACTGGCAGAACCCAACATGGGTGCGCTTGACTATATGGGAAGAAAGCAGATGGCTTTCTATAACTATGACCTCTGCACACAGCTTTCCCTGCAGGAACTGTGTGATGAAATTATATATCTGAAGAAACATTATCCGGACAGGATCGTAATCGCAAGTGTTATGGCAGGGACGGATGAGGAATGGCGTGTGATCGTTCAGGCAGTGGAAGAAGCGGGCGCGGATATGATCGAGTGCAGCGTTTCCTGTCCGCAGGGAGATGCCTCCGGGAAGATACCGGCGGCAGATCCGGAGCTGCTGACACAGTTTACAAGATCGATTAAGCGACATGTCAGAAAGGACACACCGATCATCGTGAAGCTGTCCCCCAATGTCACGGACATTGCGGCAGTTGCCAAGGCAGCGGAAGCGGGTGGTGCAGACAGCGTGTGTGCGATCGATACGGTCAGGAGTTTTATTGGTATTGATATCGAGAGCGGAAAACCAAAATTAAATGTGGATGGAAAGGCAGCACTCGGCGGACTCTCAGGACCGGCAATCAAACCGATCGCACTTGGGTGTATTGTCCAGATTGCCAAAACAGTGCAGATCCCGATCGGCGGTGTCGGCGGGATCAGTAACTATGAGGATGCCGTGGAGTTCCTGCTGCTTGGCAGTAAGATCGTTGAGATTTGTACGGCAGTCAGCAAATACGGATACGGCATGATAGACGGCTTATGCAAGGGACTGTCGGACTACCTTGACAGAAAAGGCTATACAAGTGTGGAACAGATTGTCGGAAGTTCTCTTTCCACTGTGGTCCCACAACCGGAACTCAGCAGGGAGTGGAAAGCAGTCAACCATACCGATCCGGATAAATGTAAAAAATGCGGAGCTTGTATCACGGCATGCAATGACTGTGGATTCGGAGCGCTGAAGAAAGGGCAGGACGGATACCCACAGCTTGATACGGACATCTGTCTCGGCTGCGGTGTATGTAAGACCGTATGTCCGTTTAACTGCATCGAGATGGTACAGAAAAGAGGTGTCGTATGAACTTTGTGATCAAAAACGGAACACTGGTGACCGGAAGAAGCATGTACCGTGCGGATCTGGAGGTGCGTGACGGTAAGATCGTAACGATCGGTCAGGAGCTTGACACCACGGGAAAAGAGATCGTGGATGCTTCCGGAAAATATGTTTTGCCCGGAGCCATCGATATGCACACCCATATGTCCGATCCGTTCGGCGGTACGGTATCCAGTGACAGTGAGTTTACAGGATCAAGAGCGGCAGCCTGCGGCGGAGTGACGATGATGTTTGACTTTGCAACACAAAATCACGGAATGCACCTGCTTGATGCAATCGACAGCAAGCGCAGGCAGTATGAAGGCAATGCCTGTATTGATTATTCCCTGCACTGCATTGTGACGGATCTGCTGGAAGATGACAGCGTATTACAGGAATTTCCGGATGTGGTGGCGGCAGGCGTCAATACGTTTAAATGCTATACCGTATATAAAAAAGAAGGACTCATGGTGGGGGATGAACAGATGCCCAAGATCATGACAGCGGCAGCACAGGCGGGCGGCATGATGACACTGCATGCCGAGAATGCCGGTATGATCGATTATCTGATCGAGAGGTTCAGAAAAGAAGGCAAGCTGTCTCCCTGGTATCATTATGAGAGCCGTTCGGAGCTGGTGGCGGCGGAGGCTGACCGCAGAGCCATTGCGATGGCGATGAATTTTAACGTACCCTTATACATCGTCCATATGGATAACAAGGAGGGGCTTCTGGCGGCGGCACGGGCAAGACAGGAGGGATATCCCATTTTTGTGGAGACCTGCCCGCATTATCTGGAGTTTACCTGTGAGGTGTACAAGCGACCGGATGCGGTCAAATATGTATGCTCCCCTCCGATCAAGGGCGAGGAGAGCAGAATTGCCCTGTGGCATGGCATCGGGGACGGGGCTATTGACACGGTTGCCACGGACCATTGTCCGTTTACGCTGGAAGAAAAGAATTGGGGCAAGGATGATTTTACCAAGATTCCCAATGGCTGCGGCGGCATTGAAAACCGTTATCCCTATATGTTATCCGCGGCGCATGATGGCAGGATCAGCTACAGTAAGGCTGTGGAAGTATGCTGTGAGAATCCGGCGCGGATCTTCGGATGTGCGGACAAGGGAAGCCTTGAGATCGGAAAAGATGCGGATATTGTGATCTATGACCCGGAGAAAATTGTTGTGGGCGGTAAGGACACCATGCACACAGCCTGTGACCACAGCATCTGGGACGGCTATGAATATCATGGCTATCCGGTACAGACCTATCTGCGTGGCAGACTGGTCATGGATCATGGTGAATATGTGGGAACACCCGGCGAGGGTCAGTTCATCAGAAGACAGCCGGTACATTATAAAAAACAAATGGTATAAGCAGACATAGGGAGGTATGGATATGAAAAAGTTAGAGATCATCATCAGACCGGAGAAACTGGAGCAGTTAAAGGAAATATTGAATAAGAGTGATGTCAATGGTATGAACATTGTCAATATCATGGGCTGCGGTAATCAGAAAGGAAATATCAAATCATCAAGACGTTTTGAGTACTCCATCAATTTACTGCCGAAGATCAAGATCGAGACAGTTGTAACGGATGAACAGGCTCCAGCGATTGTGGATGAGGTCGTGGATGAGATCCAGACAGGTAATTTCGGTGACGGTAAGATTTTTATCTATGATGTGGAAGATGCAGTCAGAATCAGAACCGGTGAACATGGTGGAGCGGCATTATAATGATCATTCAGAATATTCATTTGGAAAACAGCACAGAGACATATGACATTCTGGTAAGGGATGGCAGATTTGAAAAGATCATGCAGCATAACGACGGTGTACCCACACAGGAAAAGGAAGACAGGATTCAAGGCGCAGAGAACTCCGACATGGAGGAAGAAGTCATTGACGGAAGCGGCTGCATGATCCTTCCGCCCTTTATCGAATCCCATGTGCATCTTGATTCCACACAGACAGCCGGAGATCCTGCATACAACATGTCCGGCACCCTGTTTGAGGGAATCGAGTTATGGAGTGTGAGAAAACAGAAGCTGACGAAGCAGGATGTGAAAGAACGGGCAAGAAAGACCATTGAACAGCAGGTATCAAACGGTGTGCAGTATGTCCGTTCCCATGTGGATGTCACGGATCCATCCCTGACGGCGCTGGAGGCATTGCTGGAATTAAAAGAGGAATTGCGGGACAGTGTGGAGCTGCAACTGGTTGCCTTTCCGCAGGAGGGGATCCTAAGCTATCCGAACGGAAAAGGACTGATGGAGGATGCGGTAAGAATGGGTGCCGACTGTGTCGGTGCAATCCCGCATTTTGAATTTACCAGAGAATACAGTGTGGAGTCCTTAAACTATGCGATGAAGCTGGCAGAAAAATATGACAGGCTTGTGGATGTGCATTGTGACGAGATCGATGATGAAGCCTCCAGAGGACTGGAAACATTAGCGTGCAGGGCTTTGGAATCCGGAATGTATGACAGGGTGACCGCGAGTCATACAACGGCAATGCACTCTTACAACAATGCCTATGTGACCAGACTGATGCGGCTGCTTAAAATGAGCCGGATCAACTTTGTATCAAATCCCATCGTGAATACCCATCTGCAGGGAAGGGCGGACAACTACCCGAAGCGCAGGGGCATTACCAGAGTGAAGGAACTCTTGCAGGCAGGACTGAATGTGTCATTCGGGCATGATGATATCAGAGATCCGTGGTATCCCATGGGAACCGGGGATATGCGCGATACGGTCTATATGGGCATCCATGTGTGCCATATGATGGGATATGAAGAGATCATGGATTCCTACCGGCTGGTGACGCACAATGCGGCAAAAACATTGCATCTGGGAGACGGCTATGGGATCCGGGAAGGAAATGCCGCCAATTTTATCATATTGGATGCGCCCAATTTCTATCAGGCATTAAATGAAAAGAGTGCAGTGCTGTACTCCTATCATAACGGCAGACTTTTAGCAAAAACGAAACCGGCGGAAAAAGTACGGTTCTTATGATCGTACTTTTTTTCGGACAGCGTCTATCTCAAATGAGAATAACGAAACAAAGGGCAGGTGGTACAGATGCAGGATCGCTGTGGAAGGACAATTACATATATGCGCATTTCCCTTACGGACCGTTGCAATCTGTCCTGCAGTTATTGCAGACCGGAGCATGCGGAGTGCTTCCGGCATGAGGAGATCCTCTCCTATGAGGAGATCCTGCGTCTCTGCGGACTGGCGGTAAAACTGGGAATTGACAGATTCAAGGTAACAGGCGGGGAGCCCTTTGTCAGAAAGGGTGCGATCGATTTCATCGGGCGTTTGAAAAAGCTTCCGGGGACAAAACAGGTCACGGTGACAACAAACGGGACGCTGCTTGAGACCTATCTGCCGGAACTTGCAGGGATCGGCGTGGACGGGATCAATATCAGTCTGGATACGACGGACCGGGAAAAATACAGGAATATCACAGGAACGGATGCGTTGCAGACCGTGCTTGCGGCAGTGCAGAGCGCGGAGCGTATGGGAATGAACGTTAAGCTCAATGCAGTTCTGACAGAGCAGACCGGGGAAGCGGATATCCTGGGACTTGTGGAGCTGATCCGGAACAGACGGATCGCACTCCGCTTCATTGAACAGATGCCGTTTTCGGGGATGCGTGCAAACGGTATGACGGGGGAACAGGTAAGGGAATTGTTACGGCAAAGAGGCTATATGCTGACAAGGCTCCCGGCAGGAAGCATATCCGGAAACGGACCGGCGGTATATTACCGGGTTGCGGGGATGCAGGGTTATCTTGGAATGATCGAGGCGTTACACGGTAAATTCTGCGAAAGCTGTAACCGTGTCAGACTGACATCGATCGGTCAGCTTAAGCCCTGCCTGTATGATCCGCATACGACGGATCTGAGAGCAGCACTGCGAAGCGGCAGGACGGACGAGGAGATCAGCCTGCTGATGAGAGAGACGATATACGGAAAGCCGAGGGAGCATTGCTTTGAACAAAATACGGTTCAGGGCAGTATGAGCCGCATCGGCGGATAGCAGCGGACAGCTTGAGCGGAAGGAGGAACAGGATGGAACTGAATCATTTTGATGCACAGGGAAATGCGGTCATGGTGGATGTCACCCAAAAGCCGGAAACGGACCGCGAAGCAGTCGCAGTCGGAACCATACAGGTCAATGAGGAAATCTATCGCAGGATCACGGAGGGAACCGTCAAAAAAGGAGATGTGCTGGGTGTTGCCAGAGTGGCGGGCATCATGGGAGCAAAGAGAACATCGGAGCTGATCCCGTTATGCCATATCCTGTTACTGACACATTGCAGCATCGATTTTGAACTTCCGGATGCGGGGAATATACCGGATGCAACGATGGCAACGGTGGCGCCGGACAGGAAGAGCATGCCGGATACGGATACCGCGCCGGATGGCAGATATCCGATCAGGGCTGTCTGTACGGTCCGCACCGTCGGACAGACCGGCGTGGAGATGGAAGCACTGACGGGTGTTTCCACAGCACTTTTAACAATCTATGATATGTGCAAGGCAATCGATAAGTCCATGCAGATCACGGACATTCACTTATTACACAAGACAGGAGGAAAAAGCGGGGCCTATGAGTACGGAGAAAACAGCTAGAAAAGAAGAGACAGAACACAAATCGTACGGAACGGTAATCGCAGTATGTATCAGTGAGAAAAAAGGGACAGCCAAGCAGAATGTAGGGGAGGCACGCCTGATCGAAAATTATGGGCTTGAGCATGACGCCCATGCCGGAAACTGGCACAGGCAGGTCAGTCTGCTTGATTACCATGCAGTATTGAAATTCAATGCCAAGGGCGGCGAGGCTAAGGACGGGGATTTTGGAGAGAACCTTCTGGTAAGCGGGATCGATCTGAAAACACTGCCCGTCGGCACAAGGCTCAGATGCGGCGAAGTACTTCTGAAGATCACCCAGATCGGCAAGACCTGCCATTCCCATTGCAACATCTACCGCCGCGTGGGGGACTGCATCATGCCGAGAGAGGGCGTATTTGCGCGGGTGCTGCACGGCGGTGTTATCCGTGTCGGAGATGTGATGACGGCCGAAGAAGCACCGGCGGATGATCCGCTCACGGCAGCGGTCATTACCCTCAGTGACAGGAGCGCTGCGGGAGAACGGGAGGATGTCAGCGGTCCGCTGGCTGCAAAGCTTCTGAAGGAAAAAGGCTATGACGTGGTAGAGGAGCTTCTTCTGCCGGATGAAAAAGAACAACTGGAGCGGGAATTGATCCGGCTGTGTGACAGCAGACAGGTGTCCTTAATCATCACCACCGGAGGAACCGGCTTCGGGATCCGCGATGTGACACCGGAAGCAACACAGGAGATTGCCGACAGACAGGCACCGGGTATTGCTGAGGCGATCAGGTACGGATCCATGCAGATCACCAGAAGAGCAATGTTGGGCAGGGGCACATCCGTGATCAGAAAAAGGACCTTGATCGTGAATCTGCCCGGCAGCCCCAAGGCGGTGCAGGAGAGCCTTGATTACATCATGGAGGAACTCAGACACGGACTGCTGATCCTGCGTGGTGATCCACAGGACAACTGACACAGTGCAACGAATACAGTGCAGAAGGAGAAAACAGCATGGACTATTCACCGATTCTGATATCATTAAAGACTGCATCGCTGACGATTGCGATCGTATTCGTACTCGGAACACTTGCGGCATATTTTGTGATCATGCGTAAAAAAGAAATAACGAAAGTACTTCTTGACGGGATCTTTACCATGCCGCTCGTACTGCCGCCAACGGTAGCCGGATTTTTTCTGCTATACCTGTTTGGTTCCAACAGACCGCTTGGCAGGTTGTTTTTTACGGTGTTTCATACGAAGATCGCATTCTCATGGGGAGCAACGGTGCTTGCCGCGGTCGTGATCGCATTCCCACTGATGTATCGGGCGGCAAGAGGGGCATTTGAGCAGGTGGATCAGGAACTGATCCAGGCAGGACGGACACTCGGCATGAGCGAGTTCCGCATATTTCTAAACGTGATCATCCCCAATTCCCTGCCGGGCATGATCTCAGGCGCTGTGCTTGCGTTCGCCAGAGGGCTTGGTGAGTTTGGCGCGACCGCCATGATCGCGGGCAATATTGCGGGACGGACAAGAACACTTCCGTTAGCGGTATATTCTGAGGTGGCAGCAGGGGATATGGATGACGCTTCTGTTTATGTTGCGATCATCGTTGGGATCTGCTTTCTGATAGTGGTACTGTTAAATATCTATCAGGTCAGAGTCAAAAAACATTTATCGAGGTGAATACGGATGGCACTTGAGATAGAGATCAGGAAAAAATTAAAGGAATTTGAGCTGGAGGTATCTTTTTGTGCAGAGGATGGCTGCATGGCATTTATGGGACCCTCCGGCAGCGGCAAGAGTATGACGCTCAAATGTATTGCGGGGATTGAAAGACCCGACAGTGGCAGGATCGTCTTAAACGGCAGAGTACTTTATGACAGTGCGCAGAAGATCTGCATATCGCCGCAGAAGAGAAATGTGGGATATCTGTTCCAGAGTTATGCGCTGTTCCCGAATAAGAACGTGGAACAGAATATACAGACAGGGCTTCTTACAAAGCACTTAAACAGATCTCAGATCCGTGAGAAAACGGAGGAAATGATTCATAAGTTTCATCTGGAAGCATTGGAAAAACGGTATCCGCCGCAACTGTCGGGAGGACAGCGGCAGCGTGTGGCACTTGCCAGACTTCTGGCATATGATCCGGAGGTTGTACTGTTGGACGAACCGTTTTCCGCACTGGATGAGGAACTGAAGGAGGAACTACAGCAGGAGCTTCGCTGCACGATCCGGGGATTGCACAGACCGACGATCCTTGTGACACATGACAGCAGGGAGGCAAAACTGCTTAGTGATAAAATAATACGCATTAAAAAAGGTATGCTGATGGAAGCATGAAAAGAGGAATGAAATTATGAAAAAGAAAATGTTGGCATTGTTCATGGCAATGATGATGGCGGGGATTACCGTCGGCTGCGGAAGCACGGGTACGACACAGAAGGATGTGACCATTATGATCGCAGCGGCTGCAAGTCTTGAAAACTGCTATACACAGGAGCTGATCCCCATGTTTGAGGAACAGTACCCGTATATTACGGTGACCGGAACCTATGACAGCTCAGGGAAACTGCAGACACAGATCGAGGAGGGGCTGGAAGCGGATGTATTTATGTCCGCTGCAACCAAACAGATGAATGCCCTGAAGGAGGAAGGTCTGGTTGACAGTGATTCCATCGTGGAGCTGTTGGAAAATAAACTGGTGCTTATCGTGCCGGCAGGTATGGAGGACGGTGCGGTTACCGAATTTGCAGATATTGTGAATGCGGGCATGATCGCAATCGGGGATCCGGAGAGCGTTCCAGCAGGACAGTATGCAAAAGAGGCATTTACAAATCTTGGAATCTGGGATGAGGTATCCCGGAAAGCCAGTCTCGGAACCAATGTGACAGAGGTTCTGAACTGGGTGGCAGCCGGCAGTGCGGATGCAGGCGTGGTATATGCAACGGATGCGGCATCCACAACGGATGTTACCGTGATCGCCGAGGCGCCCGAGGGAAGCATGGAGACACCGGTCATCTATCCTGTTGGAATCGTATCGGCTTCCACACATAAGGAGGAAGCCGGATTGTTTATTGAGTTTCTGCAGAGTGAGGAAGCAATCCAGGTATTTGAGGACTATGGATTTACCAATAATCTGAACTGACAAAAACAGGGACAGCTATTTGTTTCTGGGCGAAAAGAGGATAAAAATGAAACTGGTAAAAACAGAGGAGGCTGTCGGACATGTGCTGTGCCATGATATGACACAGATCATTCCCGGTGTGACCAAGGATGCACGTTTCAGGAAAGGACATATTGTAGTGCAGGAAGATATTCCGGTGCTTCTCTCCATGGGAAAGGAAAATCTCTATGTGTGGGAAGCGGGAGAGGATATGCTGCATGAGAATGAGGCGGCGGAGATCCTGTGCAGCTTCTGCCTGAATGACGGCATGACCCGCTCCGGGGCAAAGGAAGGAAAGATCGAGATTCTGGCGGATACCGACGGACTATTGAAGGTTGACAGACAGCTATTATACAAAGTCAATGCTTTCGGGCAGATGATGATCGCAACCAGACACGGAAACACAGCCGTACATAAAGGGGACAAGCTGGCAGGTACAAGGATCATTCCGCTTGTGATTGAAAAAGAGAAGATGGAGAGGCTGAAAAAAGAGATCGGCACAGGCAGGATCCTGCGCATTCTCCCTTTTCAGAAAAAAAAGGCTGTGATCATCACGACAGGAAATGAAGTACTGAAAGGAAGAATCCCGGATTCTTTTACTCCGGTCGTGATCGAAAAACTGAAAGAATATGATGTTACGGTTATCCGGCACGAATTGTCCGGGGATGACAGTGAACGGGTAACGGCAGGAATCCTGAGTGCCATCTGTGAACAGGGAGCGGATATGGTCATCTGTACCGGTGGCATGAGCGTCGATCCGGATGACAGGACGCCGCTTGCAATTAAGAACACAGGTGCCAGGATCGTTTCCTATGGTTCCCCGGTTCTTCCGGGAGCTATGTTTATGCTGGCTTATTACGGAGAACGGCGGATACCGGTCATGGGACTGCCGGGATGTGTTATGTACGCAAAACGGACGGTTTTTGACCTGGTATTGCCAAGGATCGTCGCGGATGACCCTGTAACGGCACAGGAACTTGCTACATTGGGAGAAGGCGGATTGTGCCTGTCCTGCCCGGTGTGTACCTATCCAAATTGTGGATTCGGCAAGGGATGGTAACCTTGGAATGGCAGGAAGCGTGGGAAAGGACGGATGACATGTTGCAGGAGAGAAGAATGCCGGATCAATTTGATATCAGAATCCGTGTGTTCCGTGAAGAACCGGCATTTGGCAAAGGCGTGGTACAGCTGTTGGACCTGATCAGGCAGGAAAACTCTTTTTCTGCCTCATGCCGGAGAATGGGGATGGCACCCAGTAAAGCATGGAAGATCGTTAGAAGAGCGGAAGCCGATCTGGGAACACCGCTGATCCGCGGTGAAAGCGGCGGAAGCGGGGGCGGCAGAACCGTCCTGACAGAAGAAGGAGCGGATCTGTTGGACCGGTATCACAGATTTGAAAGAGAGATCATGGAAACCGCAAAAAAATGCTTTTCCGAATGCTTTCATTAGGCAGTAGGGAAACGCAGAGCCGGCATGGAAAAATTGCCAGGCGATAGAAAAACGCAGAGCGGCATGGAAAAAGCCGGTTCGGGATCGGAGGAACAGAAAATGCTGGAAAGACAAACAAGGGTGATTGCAACCTTCGACAGCACCGTGTATGCAATGGAGGCAGAAAAAGTCTGCAATCAGTACAACTTAAACGGCAGACTGATCCCGGTGCCGAAGGAGGTCAGCGCAGGCTGCGGTCTGTGCTATGCTGTATCACCGGCAGAAAGAGAGAAGCTGTTGGAGCTGGTACAACACGGCACCATCCGTGCGGACAGGATTTATGAACTGGAAATATGACACGGAAGAAAGCGAAAATACATAAACGACAGTAATCATATAAAAAACAATAGAGGAGAAGACAGGATGAAGCAATTATTGGATGAAAGAGGACATGCATGTCCGACACCGGTGATCAATGCCAAAAAAGCAGCGGAAGAGATGACACAGGGAGGAACCCTTGAGATCATGGTCGATAATATTGCGGCTGTTGAGAATCTGAAGAGACTGGCTTCCCAGTCCGGCTATCCGGTCAGTGATCTGGGGGAAGAGTACGGTGTCTACCGTATAGCGCTTGAGATACCGATGCATGAGAGTGGAATCACAGGAGAAAGCAAAATGATAACAGAGCAGGGCGTGAGTCCGGCAGGGGATGAAACGGCTGCCTGCAGGATGCCGCAGAAGAAGAACACCGTAGTGGTGATCGGCACGGGAACTATGGGAAACGGCAACGAGGAACTTGGTAAAAATCTGCTGAAAGCCTTTATTTTTGCAATTACCAGGCAGGATGTGTTACCGGATACCATGCTTTTTTACAACGGCGGAGCATACCTCACCTGTGAGGACTCTCCGAGTCTGGAGGATCTGACTGCACTTGCGGAGGCAGGTGTTACGATCCTGACCTGCGGTACCTGCCTGAATTTCTATGGCTTGACGGACAAACTGAAGGTCGGAAGCATTACCAATATGTATGATATCGTGGAGACTCAGAACAAGGCGGATCTGATCATCAGACCGTAAAAAGAGGAATGGCTATGAACCAATTTGTCATCGTGCGCGGAGGCGGCGATATTGCAACAGGAACGATCTACAAATTAGTAAAATGCGGCTGTCAGGTATTGATACTGGAGACAGAGCATCCATCGGCGATCAGACGGAATGTGGCTTTTTCGGAAGCGGTATATGAAGGAAAAATGACCGTGGAGGATATGACAGCCTATCGTGTGAACAGCCTGGAGGAGGCGCGGCAGATCATGGATCAGGGAGCTCCGGCACTGATGGTTGATCCGGAGGGAAACATGATCAAAGTAGCGGCACCGGATGTTGTCGTGGATGCGATCCTTGCCAAGAGGAATCTGGGCACAAACAGATCCATGGCGCCCATCACGATAGCGCTGGGACCCGGCTTTACGGCAGGGAAAGATGTGGACGCGGTGATAGAGACCATGCGTGGACACCGGCTTGGACGAGTGATCTGCGAGGGCAGCGCCATACCGAATACCGGAGTTCCGGGTGTGATCGCGGGCGTGGCAGAGAAACGGGTCATCCACGCCCCTGCACAGGGGATTCTGGAAAATATTGCACGGATAACGGATACTGTACGGGAAGGTCAGACGATCGCCGTGATCAGGACTCCACAGGGAAAAGAGGTAAAAGTAACTGCTTCCATTGATGGTCTGCTGCGTGGCCTGATCAGGGACGGCTATCCGGTAACGGAAGGCTTCAAGATCGCAGATATCGATCCGCGCGTGCAGGAATATGAGAACTGCTTCACCATATCGGACAAGGCAAGATGTATTGCGGGGGGCGTGATCGAGGCGATCGAACAGATCCGGCAGCGTAACAGGCGAGAGGCTGCAGGGATCTATGCGGATTATGCAGCAACGTGCCCGACAAGACCGTTTGCCGTGCGAAGAAGGACAGAACAGGCGGCAGCCATAGCCGGAAATGCCGGAAGAGGCGGCTATGAAGGCGCACTGACGGCGTCCAGACTGATCTATGAAGCAAGAGTAATGGTGAATGACTTTTTTGACGGAGAGGATCCTGCAGATGTGGTCTTTACAAGTGGTGTGACAGAGAGCCTGAACACCGCGATATGTGGTCTGTTAAGACCGGGTGACCATGTTGTCACGACCTGCATGGAGCATAACAGTGTACTGCGTCCGCTTTACCGGATGCAAAAACAGGGAGTGACGCTGACGATCGCAGATTCGTGTAAGGCACCACTGGAAGAAGCGGTAATGGCAGCAGTCAGAGCGGAGACCAGAATGATCGTTATGACGCATGGCTCCAATGTGACCGGAGAGGTCTATGATATCCGCAGAGTCGGTCATTTCTGTCGGGAAAGAGGAATCTTATTTGTGACAGACTGCGCCCAGACTGCGGGGGTTTATCCGGTCTCTATGAAAGAGGATGCTATTGACGTACTCTGCTTTGCCGGACATAAAGGACTTCACGCACTTCAGGGAACGGGAGGAATGTGTATCCGGAAGGGCGTGCAGATAGAACCACTTAAGACCGGGGGTACGGGAATCCGGTCTTTTTCCCATGCACAGCCGGAGCATTATCCGGAGCATCTGGAAGCGGGTACAGGAAATCTGACGGGGATCGCTTCCGTAATGGGAGGAATCGAGTGGATCAGGCAGACCGGAATAGGGAAGATCAGGGAGCATGAACTGGATATGCTTGCATTGTTAGAAAGGGAAACGGCGGATATACCGGGGCTGATCCGATATGCCGGGTCGGATAGTGCTTCCGTGCGTACCGCAGTTTTTTCCTGTAATATCGGAGGAATCGATTCCGCAAGGATCAGTGACGTACTGGAAACGGAATATCACATAAAAACAAGGGCAGGTGCGCATTGCGCTCCACTGGTGCATGAATGGTATGGTACCGTGGATCAGGGGATGGTGCGGATCAGCCTTGGCTATGAAACAACTGGCCAGGAAGTGCTTAAGATCGCACAGGCACTCAGGATATTGGCAGGTGAAACAGTATGATGATCGCGGTGATCGGATCGGGAGGGAAGACAAGCCTGATCCATAAAGCAGCACAGAACTATCTGGAGATGGGAAAAACAGTCTTTGTGACAACCACCACACATATGTACCGGGAAGAAGAAACCCTGGTGGATCCGACGATGGAAGAGATCACACGGACACTTACAAAAAAAGGATATTGCATGGCAGGCAGCAGTACTGCGGATGAAAATACGGAGAAGATAACAGCACTTGAACCCGGTATGCTCAGACAGATTGATCGCGCGGTTGACATAATGCTGATAGAAGCGGATGGATCCAGACATATGCCATTGAAGTGGCCGGCATCCTATGAACCGGTGATACCGGATGGCGTGGATGAGATATGGCTGGTGATCGGGCTGTCCGGGCTTGGGCATAGAGCGCAGGATGTGGTGCATCGGTATGAGCTTGCAGGATTTTTGCCGGATCAGCTTGTTATGGAGGAAGAACTGTATCATCTGGTTCATGACGGCTATCTGAAGAAAATTTGGAAGCATTATCCGGCAGCAGGTTTGCAGATTTTTTATATGGTATAGAATTGCATGGCAAATACTGGATATGGTATAATGAGCGCAAGTGAGTCAACATGCTTGCATGATTGACGAACAGCAGCATGCCTGTATGAATATGGCTCATGAAATCAACAATAAGAGGGGAAAACTTATTGTGTAAAAAGGAGGATAAAATGAAAAGAATCTTAAAAAAGGTAATGGCGATCACCGGTGCACTGTTAATGGGCGCAACCATTCTGGCGGGGGTTCCGGGATATACGGCAAAAGCGGATGCAGAAACAGTTGTAACGAGACCGAACCGTGTAGTATATGAGGGGGATATCCTGAAAGCCCCAAGTATGGTCTGGTATATAAAATCGGGAACGTCGGAAAGCGTCTATGAGATTATCATGAGTGTTGATGAAGATGAGGATGAGGAAGCTGAGAAAGCTCTGATGGAATGCCTTTTACATATGTATCAGGCTGGTGAAGACGGTGTTAAGGATTATAATGTGCCTGCACTGGAGCAAGGAAGTAACGGTTGGATCATCACCATGCTGGCGACGGTTAAGCCGAATACGGAGAACCCTCAATATATCTATTTCTTAGAACCCTATACAGCATCTGCAGAGTCCGGATCTTCTGATAATGCAGCATCTGCCTATACAGCACCCGTCTATGTCTATGTAGAGCCGGCATGGCTGACCACATGGAAGGGACTGCTCACAGGTGTTGACAAGCAGATTGCCGATGCAAAAGCGGGAGACACCGTGATTCTTGACCTTGGCGAGTACTATAATATCTCCAATGCGCGGATGCAGCAGATCGCAGAGAAGAACGATGTGACCTTCGTACTGAATATAACCTATGACAAGGTCAGCTACAGTCTGACGATCGAACCGGGCACAGAGATCGACCTTAGCTGTGACTGGTACGGACCACTCAAGCTACTGTCCATGTTTCCATATGAGGTAGTGGAGTAAACATAATAAAATAGCAGTGTGGGTGAGTGGAAGCTCACCCATAGCTGTATCATAGAGGAGAAGGACAGATTATGAAGAGGCAATTTAAGAGAGTGACAGCACTGGCATGTGCCTTATTATTCATTGCAACAATTTTTGCCGGGATTCCGGAAATGAATGCAAAAGCAAATGATATTATAACAACAAGACCGAATGAAATAGTGCATGAAGGCGATATTCTTTCAAAGGCGGAGTCTGTTTTTTATCTAAAACCCGGTATGTCAGAGGCGTTTTTTGAGTATATGAGGAAGAATTATCTGGCGTCCGGGGAATCACTGCCCTATTATTTACATGAGAATTATGACAGGGATGCTTATATCTATGAAAATCTGGTGGTAGATCATGAAGTACTTGCACCGGAAAATGGCAGCGATGCCTATATTATCCGTATACATGTAACAGAAACGTCACTGACAAATGAGGTCATGAATATATATCTGTTGGAGCCCTATATAGTACCTACAGAGTCCGGATCTTCTGATGATGCAGCACCTGCCTATACAGCACCGGTCTATGTCTATGTAGAACCGGCATGGCTGACTGCATGGAAGGGACTGCTTGCCGGTATCGACAAGCAGATTGCCGATGCAAAAGCGGGAGACACCGTCATTCTTGACCTTGGCGAGTACTATAATATCTCCAATACAAGGATGCAGCAGATCGCAGAGAAGAATGATGTGACCTTTGTACTGCATATAACCTATGACAAGGTCAACTACAGCCTGACGATCGAACCGGATACAGACATCGACCTTAGCTGCGACTGGTACGGACCGCTGAAGCTACTGTCCATGTTTCCGTATGAAATAGTGGAGTAAGAACAAGCTAGCATATTTTTCACACAGCTATTTGTTTCTGAGCGAAAACAAATAGCTGTTATGGCAGAAGAGAAATCGCCTTCGCGAATTTCTGCTCGCCTCTTCGCAACAAAGGTGCTCAGAAAAGAGGATAAAATGAAAAAGATTTTAAAAAAGGTAATAGCGATCACCGGTGCACTGTTAATGGGAGCAACCATTCTGGCAGGGATTCCGGGATATACGGCAAAAGCGAGTAGTACGCTCGATGTAGTGAAAACGGACCAGGTGGTATATGAGGGGGATATCCTGAAAAAAACATCTGCATTATACTATATAAAATCAGGAATGTCGGAAAGCTTCTATGAGATTGCCATGAGTGGGCAGGGCAGTGAGACATCTGTGGCAAAATTGCTTTTACATGAGGATGGAGCAAGGGACATCTATCAGGTTCAATCAGAAGATGAGTATGAGGATTATAGAGTGCCTGCGCCGGAGGAAGGAAGTAATTGTTGGATCATTGCCATGCTGCTGACGATGGATGCGGGTACGGAGGGGGAAAAATATGTCTATTTCTTAGAACCCTATACAGTATCCCCGGAGACCGGAACTTCTGATCATGCAGCACCCGTCTATGTCTATGTAGAACCGGCATGGCTGACCACATGGAAAGGACTGCTTGCCGATACCGATAAGCAGATTGCCGATGCAAAAGCAGGAGACACCGTTATTCTTGAGCTTG